>JABLTN010003377.1_pt1 | contig 134306 bp, 100 predicted proteins | sample 7160141 | NCBI WGS metagenome assembly JABLTN01 (sample SAMN14651226, study PRJNA627086) | human gut metagenome | isolation source: feces | host: Homo sapiens | reverse complement strand
TCCATCGTCTTACAGCCGCTGCCGCCGACTCCGAGATGCGTCAGGACATGAACGTGGAGGATGAATATTACAAGGCGATAGAGGACCGTGACACGGCAATAATGAACCGTGACAAGGAGCTGAAGCATAAGGATGAGCAACTCCAGCAGAAGAGCGAGCAACTCCAACAGAAGAGCGAGCAACTCCAGCAGAAGAGCGAGCAACTCCAGCAGAAGAGCGAGCAACTAAATAATATAGTAAGATCACTCTATTCAAATGGCATGAACATTCTGCAGATTGCTGAAATTACAGGAATCAGCAAAGATGAAGTGGCAGAAATATTGAAATAGAGAGTTTGATAAAATCAAAAAAAGCAATCAGACATCAGGTATTGCTTGAATCTTGCTTTTCAGAAGAGTGGGGTTAAATACATAAACCGGTCATTGGAATGTGCATTATGTCATGCATGCCAATGACCGGTCTATTTTGTAATTTATTCTATTGTTATTCAGTCTCGCTGAATTCATCCTTGCCTACTCCACAGAGTGGACAAGCCCAATCTGCAGGAAGATCCTCGAATGCAGTGCCAGGAGCGATACCATTGTCTGGATCACCTACTGCTGGGTCATATACATATCCACAAACGTCGCAAACATACTTTTTCATAATAGCCTCCTTGTTTTATTATTGTTAAACGATTCTGACAGTGACACCGGTCTTGCCAGTATTGTCGCCTGTCTTTTCATTATCATCTCTTTTACGATTGCAAAGATACATATTATGCAAGATTCATACAAATCAACGACTCTATCCTGATATAGAAGAAATCTATATTCTTAAAGAAAACGGTGTATGTGCCGAAGAATAATGACAAAAAAATGCAGATGAAGACCTATTCTGACTGTCAGGCAGCCTTAGCTGCTCTATGCGACGTGAGATACATGCCGAGGAACACGAGCATACCGTTGAGCATCAGCAGTTCATAACCGAACTTATATCCAGTGAGCGAAACCGTAACTTGGTTTATGGCAAAGCATATCACAGGTGCCGCCACGCAGATGTATGGCACAAGACGGTCGTTTACTCCACGCTTGGTCAGTATGCCATAGGCAAAGAGACCAAGGAGCGGGCCTGAGGTGTATGACAACACGATATATATAGCGTCTATCACACTGGTGGAATTTATCACTCTGAAGGCCAATATGAATACGGCGAATAACACACAAACTCCGAAATGTGCACGGCGACGCAATGTCTCATCATCGGGACGCTCCTTGATGTCAACACAATAGCTTGTGGTGACGGCGGTCAGAGCAGAGTCGGTACCACTGAACGACGCTGCCACGATGCCGATGGAGAAGAGCACGAGCACAAGTGACCCCATCCATCCCGATGCGGCGAACATCGGCAGCAGCTCATCGCTGTCGGCTGGAACTGCAAGCCCTTCTTTGCCAGCCAGAAGCAGAAGCAACACACCAAGACTGAGGAAGAGCAGATTGACAGGCACAAAGAAAAAGCCTCCCACACACATATCCTTCTGTGCGTCACGCAGCGTCTTGCAGGTGAGATTCTTCTGCATCATGTGCTGGTCGAGACCTGTCATTACCACAACGATGAACACTCCGCTAAGAAACTGCTTGAAGAAATTCTGAGTAGACACCCAGTCGTCGAACACGAATATGCGGCTGTGGCTGTCTGCCACCACTGCCCACACGGCATCACCCACCGACATATCGAGTTTTCCTATAACCTCCACAATTATTATCAGCAATGCCGCCATCATACAGAAGGTCTGGAAGGTATCGGTCCAGACGAGGGTCTTTATTCCTCCTCGCCTTGTATATAGCCATATCAGCATTACGAGCGCCACTACGGTGACAACGAACGGCACCCCTACAGGTCCGAATACAAATCGCTGCAGGATGCTGCACACCACATAGAAGCGAAGTGCCGTACCCGTCATTTCGGAAAGCAGGAAGAACAGGGCTCCCGTTTTATACGATCTGTTGCCGAGCCGTTTCTGCAGAAAGGAATAGATAGTGGTGAGATTGAGTTTGTAGTACACTGGGAGCAGGACAAAAGCTACGACAAAATAGCCAAGGATGAATCCAAGACACGTCTGCAGATATGTCATGTCTTGCTTTATCACCATTCCAGGCACCGACACGAAAGTGATACCCGATATTGACGCTCCCACGAGTCCGAAAGCGAGAACATACCACGGCGACTTGCGCTCACCGCGATAGAACGTCTCGTTGTTGGATTTCTTACTCGTCAGTCTGCCCATAAGCATGAGCACACAGAAATAAATCAGTATTGTTGTAAGTATAAGCATAATCGTTATCCATTAATTTTTTTCAATATCTCCACCGCCTTTTCCACGGTGTCAATGCCCGACACCACCATGTAGCGTTTGCCACGGCTCTCCTTGAGATTGCATTGGCGGGGGTTGCTGCCGATATACTGGAGCACACGGTCGAAGACGTCGCTCTTGTAATAGGCACTCATAGGATTTGTCACGAACTGCATCTGCATCACGCCGCCCTTGAGTATTATTTTTTCGCATCCGAGAGACTTGCCCAGACGCCGTAGCGGCACTACATGCAGCAGTTCTTCGCCCTCACGGGGTATAGCTCCGAAGCGGTCGATAAGGTTTGCCTTATACCTATCGAGGTCACTGTCGTTGGTTATGCTGTCGAGCTCGCGATACAACAGCATTCTCTCACTGCTGCTCGGCACATACTGGTCTGGGAAGAACATCTCAAGGTCGCTCTCCACGGCGCAGTCGTCAACGAACTCGTCGCCTTTGAGTTGTCTGCCCTCTTTCATCTCCTCCTGATACATCTCAGCAAACTCATCGTTCTTAAGCTCCGTCACGGCCTGCGACAGAATCTTCTGGTATGTCTCAAAACCGAGATCTTCCATAAATCCGCTCTGTTCCGCACCGAGAAGGTTGCCGGCGCCACGCATGTCGAGGTCTTGCATCGAGAGGTTGAAGCCGCTGCCAAGGTCTGAGAATGTCTCAAGTGCCTCCAACCGGCGGCGCGCATCCTGAGAGAGATTCGACAGCGGAGGAGCAAGGAGATAGCAGAACGCCTTCTTGTTGCTTCTTCCCACGCGTCCACGCATCTGATGCAGGTCGGAAAGTCCGAAACGGTGTGCATCGTTCACGATGATGGTATTGGCATTGCTGATGTCGATGCCGTTCTCCACGATGGTTGTGGAGAGGAGCACATCATAATCGTAGTTCATGAACCCCATCACCACCTTCTCCAGTTCTTCCGGTTTCATCTGTCCGTGACCTATAGCTATACGCGCATCCGGAACGTTTCGGCGTATCACATTGGCAATCTCCGGCAGGTTGCTGATGCGGTCGTTCACGAAGAATACCTGTCCGTTGCGGCTCATCTCGAAGTTTATTGCATCCTTTATGATATCTGAATCGAAGGTATGCACCTCGGTGCACACGGGATAGCGGTTTGGCGGCGGCGTCTGTATGATGCTCATGTCTCTTGCTCCCATGAGAGAGAACTGCAGCGTGCGCGGTATTGGCGTCGCCGACATGGTCAGCGTGTCCACATTGGTTTTCATCTTGCGCAGTTTTTCCTTGGTAGACACCCCGAACTTCTGTTCCTCGTCGATGATGAGAAGTCCGAGGTCTTTGAATTTCACGCTCTTGCCGATGAGCTTGTGTGTGCCAATTATGATGTCTATCTTGCCAGCCTCCAGATCGGCAAGTACCTCACGTGTCTTCTTCGCACTGCGGGCACGCGACAGATAGTCCACCCTGACAGGCAGATCCTTAAGTCTGGCGCAGAAAGTCTGGTAATGCTGGTATGCAAGCACTGTGGTAGGCACCATCACGGCAACCTGTTTGGAATCGCATGCAGCCTTGAAAGCAGCACGTATAGCCACCTCGGTCTTGCCGAAACCCACATCGCCACACACAAGACGGTCCATCGGACGCTGGCTCTCCATATCAGCCTTCACGTCGTTGGTGGCTTTCAATTGGTCGGGGGTGTCTTCATAGAGGAAGCTCGCCTCCAACTCATGCTGCATGAAAGAATCGGCACTGAACTGATAGCCTTTCTCATGGCGGCGTGTGGCATAGAGCTTGATCAGGTCGCGGGCTATGTCCTTTATCTTCTTCTTTGTTTTCTCTTTCAGTCGCTCCCACGCTCCAGAACCGAGTGCGCTGAGGCGTGGCGGTTTCTCGCTGTCGCGGCGCTTGTATTTGGATATTTTGTAGAGGCCGTGGATGCTCACATCCACCTTGTCGTTGTTCTGATACACGATGCGTATCATCTCCTGATAGCTGTCGCCAACGGGAACACGCACGAGACCGGCAAACTTTCCGATGCCGTAATCCACATGTACGATGAAGTCGCCAGGCTCCATCTCCTGCAGTTCTTTCATGGTGAGCGCCATCTTTCCGCTGCGTGCGGCATCCGAACGGAGACTGTATTTATGGAAGCGGTCGAATATCTGATGGTCGGTGAAGACGCACACCTTCATGTCATTGTCGGCAAAGCCGCAATGCAAGGTTTTCTCCACCGGCTGGAAATCTATCGGCGTGACGCTTATCACAGTGCCGTCAGCCAGTTTCTTGTTCTGCGCCATCTCGTCGAAGATATCGCGAAGGCGCTGGTTCTGCTTCTGGCTGTCAGCAAGGATATATAGTTTGTAACCTTTCAGCATATAGTCTTCGAGCGCAGTGGTGAGCAGTTCAAAGTTCTTATGGAACAAAGGTTGCTGTGTGGTGCTGAAGGTGATGGTGGCCTGCGGCAGTCCCGTTGGACTGTTACCGAATTCCACTCTCTTGAACTTTGCTATGTCGTCGGTGAATGCCGTTGCCGGCAGCAACGAATATTCCGACCTCATCTCCTGCATTATCTTCTTCTGTTCCATCTCCGTGGCCCCCTCGAGTTTCTCGGTGAGAGCCTGATGGGAGAAACCTTCACGGTAGATATTCTCTATCACGTCGTGGGCGAATGTAACGTCTTTTATCACCACCAACGAGTCGGCAGGCAGGAATTTGAGAAAAGAAATCTTGTCTGCCACAATCTCCGACAATTCCGGTACGATAGAGATGCAGTCCACCTTACCTCTCGACAACTGCGACTGCACCTCGAAGGTGCGTATTGAGTCAACCTCGTCGCCAAAGAAGTCCACACGATACGGATACTCATTGCTGAACGAATATACATCGAGAATGCTACCGCGCACGGCAAACTGTCCCGGTTCGTAAACATAGTCCACCTCCTTGAAACCGAATGAGCGCATCGTCTTCTCTATCTCCACCACGTCTCTCTCCTCGCCAACGCGCAGCATGAGGGTGCGGTCGTCCAGATGCTTGTTGGTGACCACCAGTTCTGCCATCGCCTCAGGGCAAGTCACGACGTAGAGCGTTGAATTCGAGTCGTCATGTGACGCCTCCTGTTCCTTCACCCGGCTCAACACCTCAGTGCGCAATATCTCGTTGGCAGCATCTTTCTGACAGTACTTCACCTGTCTGCGATAAGCCGACGGAAAGAAGAGCACATGCGAATTGCCCAGCAACTGGGTGAGGTCGTGATAGAAATACCCGGCCTCGTCAGCGTCATTAAGCACAAAAAGACAGGTGCGCGGCAGCCTGCCGTTGGCAGAAGCAAACACCATGGGCACTGACGAGCCATTGAGTCCGCGCAGCGATATCGTGCGCACTTCTGAATCGCCAATCGCATTCAGCATCGCTTCTATATGAGGTGACGAACTATACAAGTCCAAGAGTTTCTGAATTTCCATCTTCTTTTCTAAAACATATAATAGCCCTAACGAGACACGCTACAGGCTAATCCCGCTATGGCAAAAACGGAAAAGACCTCAAATGCCGTACAAAGGATTACACGGGCCTTTTACTCCAGCATCAAGAGTCTTTTACCACAAAAACGCTGCGAAGTTACTGAAAAAAAATCATATTATATCTTATGGGATATCAAAAAGTAATGGCGAAAGCATACAACTTAGTTTTTTATTGCTACCTTTGCACAACATAATATTAATATTCTCACACATTATGAACACAAGTGACAGTATCGTCATCATCCCGACATACAACGAGATAGAGAACATTGAGAAGATTATCCGAGCAGTGTTCGGACTGGAAAAGAAATTCGACATACTCATCATCGACGACGGCTCGCCCGACGGAACGGCAGCGAAGGTGAAGGAACTGATGAGCCAGGAGTTCAACGGCAGACTTCATCTGCTCGAGCGCAGCGGAAAGCTGGGTTTGGGAACGGCATACATCAAAGGATTCAAATGGGCGCTCGAGCGCGACTACGAATACATTTTCGAGATGGATGCCGACTTCAGCCATGACCCGAAAGACTTGCCGCGACTCTATGCCGCATGCCACGACGAAGGATACGATGTGGCTATCGGTTCACGGTATGTCAGCGGAGTGAACGTGGTGAACTGGCCTATCGGCAGAGTATTGATGAGCTATTTCGCATCCAAATACGTGCGATTCATAACGGGGTTCAAAGTGAACGACACCACTGCCGGATTCAAATGCTACAAACGCCGTGTGCTCGAAACCATAGAACTCGACAAAATCAGATTCAAGGGATATGCCTTCCAGATAGAGATGAAATACACGGCATACAAGATTGGCTTCAAGATAAAGGAAGTGCCGGTGATATTCGTGAACAGAAGAGAGGGTGTGTCGAAAATGAGCGGCGGCATCTTCGGAGAGGCATTCTTCGGCGTAATGAGACTGCGCTGGGACGGATGGACAAGGAAATACCCGAAAATAAAAGAATAACGAAGACACACTGCTATCATGAAATATCTGTATAGAGCCTACCAGCTATGCATCGCATTGCCAATATTGCTCCTATGGACAATAATGATATCTCTCGCCACAGCCATTGGATGTTCGCTGGGCGGAGGACATTTCTGGGGATATTACCCAGGCAAATCATGGGGATGGGCCATCATCCGTCTGCTACTGCTGCCGGTAAAGGTAGAGGGGCGTGAGAACATGAAGGAAAACGAGTCGTATGTCATCGCCGCCAACCACCAAGGGGCGTTCGACATATTCCTTATTTTCGGTTTCCTCGGACGTCAGTTCAAGTGGATGATGAAACACCAGTTGAGAAAAGTGCCATTCGTGGGCTACGCCTGTGAGAAGTCGCATCAGATTTTCGTAGACAAGCGCGGACCGCGAAAAGTGAAGGAGACCTACGACAAGGCTCGCGCCACGCTGAAAGGCGGTATGAGCCTTGTGGTGTTCCCGGAGGGTGCGAGGAGTTTCACCGGTCACATGGGAGTGTTCAAGCGAGGAGCCTTCATGCTTGCTGACGAACTGCAACTGCCTATCCTGCCACTGACCATAAACGGTTCGTTCGACATCATGCCGAGAATGAGAGACGGCAAATGGGTAACCTGGCATCCGCTTAAGCTCACCATCCACAAACCCATCTATCCTGAAGGACATGGACCGGAGGACATCAACCGCCGCATGGACGAATGCTACAAAGCCATCATGTCGGGACTGGAAGAGAAATACCAAGGTTTTGTGGAGAACCCTGACCAATAACAACTTTCTGTATCTACGACAAAAGGCAATACATAATTGGCAATATAAATACCATATATACTTGTATCCGGAAAGATACAGTTGTCTAAACATCGTTTGGTAAATATAAGCAAACCGACAACCGGGTCTTGATGCGAAAGGCATATTGTCCTTTCAATCAAGACCCGGTTGTCGTTTTTTTTTTCAACCCAAATCAGTCATTAGGGCTTGCTTGGCGTTTATCCCTATCGGCTATATTCCGTTTGGCGTTTATTATCTCTTCACCGTCTTCATCACGGGTTCACAGGTAAGCTGCACACCGAGCTTCTTGAATATGCGCTGGTCTACATCGCTCAGCATCACCGTGGAATGAACCTGACAGTCGCGCAGTTTAGGCAACTGCTCCAAGGCGCGACGGCAGTTCTCGTCCTGCTCAGAGAGTACAGACAAGGCGACAATCACTTCATCTGTGTGCAAACGAGGGTTGTGGCCACCCAAGTAACTGATCTTGGTGTGCTGGATAGGCTCTATCATAGACTCCGGGATGAGCTTCAGGTCGTGGTCTATGCCAGCAAGATGTTTGGTGACATTAAGAATGAGAGCGGCACTGCAACCAAGCAGCGGACTGGAATTGGCGGATATTATCGTGCCGTCTTGCAGTTCTATAGCTGCCGACGTATGTCCCGTTTCATTTAGACGTCCCTTTGCCGCTGTGGTGACTCGACGGAAGTCGGTAGAAATCTTTGCCTGCTGCATGAGGAGCTGTATCTTCTTTATCTCCGCATCATTACATGCTCCGAGCGCAAGTTTATTCGTGGCTGCGTAATAGCGGCGGATAATCTCGTTCTTCGATGCCTCCACACACACATCGTCATCACTGATACAGAACCCCACCATGTTGACGCCCATGTCCGTTGGCGACTTGTATGGATTGGTGCCATAGATACCCTCGAAGAGAGCGTTGAGCACAGGGAAAATTTCTATGTCGCGGTTGTAGTTGATGGCAATCTTATTGTATGCTTCAAGATGGAACGGGTCTATCATGTTAACGTCATTGAGGTCGGCCGTAGCTGCCTCATAGGCAATGTTGACAGGATGCTTGAGCGGAAGGTTCCACACCGGGAAGGTCTCAAACTTGGCATATCCTGCCCTGACGCCACGCTTGTTCTCATTATACAGCTGACTCAGACACACTGCCATCTTGCCGCTGCCCGGACCGGGAGCAGTGACGATGACGAGCGGACGCTCGGTCTCCACATAGTCGTTCTTGCCGAAGCCTTCGTCAGAAGCTATCAGTTCCACGTTGTGAGGATAGCCCTCAATGAGATAGTGGCAATAGGTCCTGATGCCAAGACGTTCCAGACGCTGCTTGAAAGCCACGGCTGCCGGCTGTCCGCCCCAGTGGGTGATGACCACAGAACCTACCATGAAGCCACGGCCCTGGAATTCGCCTCTGAGCCGGAGCACATCCTCGTCGTAGGTGATACCGAGGTCGGCCCGTTTCTTGTTCTTCTCAATGTCTGTAGCACTGATTACTATGACAATCTCTATGCTGTCGTTGATTTTCTGGAACATACGCAGCTTGCTGTCTGGCAAAAAACCAGGCAGCACACGACTGGCATGATGGTCATCGAAGAGCTTTCCTCCAAGCTCCAGATACAATTTTCCATCAAACTGGGATATTCTCTCCTTTATGTGTTCAGACTGTATAGACTGATACTTATCATTGTCAAACCCTATCTTCATCGTTGATTTCTTAACTTAATTGCAGTGCAAAGTTAGCTATTTATGTCCATTCGAAGAAATATTTGCGTAACTTTGCAAAAATAATATTCGTGAACCATTCCGATAATCACCCCCACTCTCAGTTGGCGATTGTTGGAAAAGGCTTTATATAACACAACAATAACGATAATGGTAACATTCACAGACCGACTTTCGGACGACAACGACTACAAGCGCGAGGAACTGATAAAAAAAATTGAACATGCCTTAGGACAGATGACTCTCAAGGAACTTGAGGCCCTGTCGTATGACATGTTCACGAAAGGATATCTTGAAGATTAACCCCACACGGAATGCTGCTGCATCCGCGCTTGGGACAAGCTACGGAATCTGCTACAGGACATGCTGCATGAAGCGCTGCTCTGCCAGCTTTTCGTATTTAGTCCCCGGTCTGCCATAGTTGGCAAATGGGAATATGCTTATTCCTCCACGGGGCTTGAATAGTCCCGTCACTTCGATGTAGCGTGGATCCATGAGCTTCACGAGGTCTTTCATTATGATATTGACACAATCCTCATGAAAGTCGCCATGGTTGCGGAAGCTGAAGAGATACAGCTTCAGGCTCTTGCTTTCCACCATACGCACGTCGGGGATGTATTTTATGATTATCTCTCCGAAGTCAGGCTGTCCCGTGATAGGACACAGCGTAGTGAACTCAGGACAGTTGAACTGCACCCAATAGTCATTCGTCTGATGCTTGTTCTCGAATGTCTCAAGCACCTCAGGCGCATAGTCCTGCCTATACTCCGTCTTCTTGCCGAGGGCATGCAATCCCTCGTCCTGTCTGTTTTCGCTATTTGTCATACGAACATTTTTAGAAATTACCAATTTTGAACACACCGTAGTTTATGTCACGGTCGTAGGTGTCAACACCCTCTATCTGCTTCGTTTTCCTTACCACCCTCATCGTTATCGGCAGCACCACAATCTCATAGACCGTCTTCAGCACAATCTGTGAGATAATGAGTTTGGGCAATTCCGCAAGTGGCACCACCCCACCAAGGGCAAGCGGGAAAAAGATTATTGAATCGGCGGTCTCGCCATACACAGTGCTCATCACGGCACGCAGGGCGAAATGCTTCCCCTCTGACGACACCTTCATGCGGCTCATCACATAGGCGTTGATGAACGAGCCTACGAGAAACGCGAGGAAGGAAGCCAAGGCTATACGTGGCGCCAGTCCGAACACGGCATGGAATCCGGCTTCATTATCCCAATATGGCGCTCCTGGTATGGCATCAGCCAAAGCACCGAAGGAAACGAAGATGAAGTTCATCAGAAAACCGAGCCAGATGAGCAGTCGGGCTTTCTTATAGCCCCACACCTCACACACGCAATCGTTGATGATATACGACACGGGAAACACCAGCAGTCCGCCGGTGATATTGACCCATCCTATTGAAATCTGCTTTGTTTCGAGCACGTTTGCCGTAATGAGGCAGACGCAGAAGAGCACGCTGAAAAGCATAAACAGCACACTCACACTATTGTTGCTTACTTTCATGATTCTTGTTTTGTTTAGTCCGGCGGCTCTGTTTCCAGTGCAAACACGGACATGGAGGTTTGTCAAGCACTCGCTAAGTCCCAAACTGTCAAATCAAGACAAGGCCTGACAGACGATTTGGGATGAACTGTTATTATGCCATCCATCATCTTTTGATGAAAGCGGCTGCAAAGGTAATGATTTTTCTTGAAATAATAAGCTTATATTCCCAAAGGATTGATATTGGTGTAGCTTTCCTTCACCTTTGACTCTATTCCCTGCTGGTCACCTTCTTCCTGCTCACGAGACAATATCTCGTTGAGACGTTCCTCATCGCTCTTGGCGCCCTCGGCATCGCCGGCCTGCTTGCGCAACAAGGCACGGTTCTCCAGCGCTTCTTTCGAGAAAGGATTCACGTCGATTACCTTTCCGTAGTATTCCATCGCCTGTTCTGCATTTCCACGTTTGTTCTCGATGTTCGCCTTCAGCATCAGCGCCTCTTCGTTGTCGGGATAATTGTTCAGGAGATAAGCCGCATCGTTGTCGGCATCATCAAGATTGCCGTCAGACAGATACACCTCTCCACGCAGCAGATAAGCCTCAGCATACTCCTCATTAAGCGCTATAGCCTTGGTAAGCATTGCCACGGCATTTGTGATGTCGTCGGTGCCGATGCAAGCTTTTGCATAGAGGAAGAGGGCCTCAACAGACTTGGAATCTACGAGCAGCGCCTTCTCACAAGAGGCAGACATGAGCACATAGTTTTCCATCACGTAGGCAATGCCTGCCATACGCAGGAATATTCCAATATTGTCAGGCTGTGCCTGCGCCAGCTTTTCCAGTTGCTGATACGCATTGTTGTAGTCTCCCATTCCCACGTAAGCTTGCGAAAGATAGTCTCTCACTTCAAGGTCTTCCTTGATGTTGAGGGCATGGGTAAAACATTCTATTGCATACCCTACACTGTTTATCTTGAGTGCCTTCACGCCGTCAAACTTCAGTATGTCGAAATTCTTCTCGTCAGCACGCTGCAGTTCCTCCACTGTAGGAGTCTTTTCTTCTTTGGCAACGCCAAACAGTTTTTTAAAGAAATTCATTTTATAGAATCGTTGCTTTAGGGTTCCACTCGTTGTGTCTTTCCCCTTGAATTATGAAATGAAGAAGCTACCGTCTCTCATGTCGCATGGCACACGATAGAGGCGGTAACTTCAGAAAGATATTGTCAAGCAGGCATTATCCCACTATAATCTCGCTCAGAGTAGGATGTATATGAGTGATGTCATCAAGCTTTTCCACCGTGATGTCCTGACACATCAGTGCACTGACCTCCTGAACCAGGTCGGCGGCATGTGCTCCATATACATGACATCCCACAACCTTGCCTCCGTCATCGGTGAGAAGCTTCAGCATACCCTCCGTCTCGTTCATCGCCACGGCCTTGCCGTTGGCACGATAGTAATGCTTTATGCTGCGATAATCAGCACCTTCAGCCTTGAGGGCATCCTCCGTCTTGCCCACGCTGGCAGCCTCAGGCAATGTGAATACCGCTGCCGGCATCACATCGAAGCGGATATCGTCGCCACAGCCTACGATAGCGTTCACGGCCCTCTTGCCCTGCATCTCTGCTGCATGGGCAAGCATCTGTCTGCCGTTAACGTCGCCAATGGCATACACGTTCTCTACAGAGGTGAGCATATTGTCGTCAACGGCAATTCCATTGGCATCGTATTTTATTCCCACCTCATCAAGACCGAGTCCATCAGTAAGCGGTTTTCTGCCAACGGCAAGCAACACCTTGTCGGCCTCCACCTCTGTCACCTTGCCCTTGCGCTCAAAGGCAACCTTTCCGGAAGCCGCTCCCTTGAGGGCAGACTGCATATAGAAGGTAACGCCTCTTTTCTCAAGACATTTGCGCAGGCGTTTGGCGATATCGCTGTCGATTGGCGGCAGACATTCCTTGAGGAATTCCACTACTGTTACCTCACAGCCGAAAGAATTGAGTATGCTTGCAAACTCCATTCCTATCACTCCGGCACCAACTATGCAGATGCGCTTCGGCAGCACGTCGGTGTCGAGAAGCCAGTCGGAGTCGCACACCATCTCTTTGTCAAGATCTGGGATAGGCAACGACTTTGACACGGAGCCAGTGGCTATGATGATGTTGTCGGCAGAATAATCCTTACCGTCAACTACCACTGTATGGGCGTCTTTCATCACAGCCATACCTTTGACGAGCGTTATGCCTGAAGCCGACAGTAGTGTGGCGATGCCTCCACGCAGAGTCTCCACCACCTGCTGCTTGCGGGCGAAGGCCTTGGCGAAATCAAAACTGTATGTCACACCGTCGAGCGCATAACTCTCGGCATCCTTCATCGTCTCTATCACCTCAGCGAGCCGCGCGTAAGTCTTGGTGGGAATACAGCCACGGTTGAGACATGTGCCTCCCAGTTCGTCTTTCTCCACTACCAATACCGTCAGTCCCTTGGATGCGGCATAAGTGGCGGTCTTGTATCCACCAGGACCGCCACCGATGATTATCAAATTGAAATCCATATAGAATCAATCATTTAGCATGCTCTTATATGTCACCACAGGATGCTTTGCAGCCAGCACATCGTCCACTCTTCCGATAGGAGTATTGTGTGGCGCAGACTTCAGCAGTTCTGGCTCATTCTTTGCCTCCTCGGCGATTTTCCTCATCACCTCGATGAATCCGTCTATCGTCACCTTGCTCTCGCTTTCTGTAGGCTCTATCATCATTGCCTCGTGGAAGAGCAGCGGGAAGTAGATGGTCGGCGCATGATACCCATAGTCGAGCAAGCGTTTAGCCACATCCATAGTGGTGATTCCTGTAGACTTGTCTGCCAGGCCGTTGAATACGAACTCATGCTTGCAGAGTCCTGCGATAGGCAGTTCATATACATCCTTCAACGACTCCTTGATATAGTTGGCATTGAGTGTGGCAAGCGGTCCTACATATTTGATATACTCCTTGCCGAGAGAAAGTATGTAGGTGTATGCCTTGAGGATAACGCCGAAATTGCCGTGATACGGACTGACGCTGAGTGTCGAGTCATGCTCGTTGTCGGGCAGGAACTGCTCCAGTCCCTTTCTCACTCCCACCGGGCCACTTCCTGGTCCGCCACCTCCGTGAGGTGTAGAGAATGTCTTGTGCAGGTTGATGTGCATCACGTCGAATCCCATATCACCAGGACGACAAGCGCCGAGCATCGGGTTGAGGTTCGCTCCATCGTAATACATCAGTGCACCACACTCATGTACGAGCTTGGCAATCTCTGGAATGTTTCTCTCGAATAGTCCGAGAGTATTCGGGTTGGTCATCATTACGGCAGCGATAGTGTCGTCGAGGAGTCCTCTCAGGTCGTCAACGTCCACCACTCCATCGGCTGTACTCTTCACCTCCACGATTTCCAGTCCGCAGACCGCGGCAGAAGCCGGGTTGGTACCGTGTGCCGAGTTTGGCACGATCACCTTTGTTCTCTTTTCGTCGCCCCTGCTCTCATGATATCTTCTGATCACCATCAGTCCGGTAAGCTCACCGTGAGCACCGGCAAACGGGTTGAGAGTGAAGTCTGCAAGACCGGCAATCTCTGAGAGAGCTTTTCTCAGTCCGGCACAAACGTCGAGACATCCCTTCACCGTGTCAACAGGCTGCAGCGGATGTATATCCCTGAAGTCTGCCATACCTGGAATCTCCTCGTTTATGGCTGGGTTGTATTTCATCGTGCAGCTGCCAAGCGGATAGAATCCGTTGTCCACGCCGAAGTTGTTTCCGCTATGGTTGGTATAGTGTCTCACCACGGTCATCTCGTCACACTCAGGCAACTGTGCATCGTTCTCTCGGCGCATCTCTGCAGGCACCTCATAATCACCGAATTTGTTGTCAGGAAGAGAGTAACCCTTTCTGCCAGGATGCGACAGTTCGAAAATCAAGTTTCCGTATAATTTGTTATTCATAATCAGACAAACTTTTTCAGATTAACTTAATAAGGTTATCTATCTCTTCCTTGGAGCGCTGCTCCGTCACTGCAAACATGATAGTATGGTCGCCCATCTTCACTCCTCCGAGGAATCCGTTGTCAACGAACTTCTTCTGCAGCGCGTCAACGTCTCCGTCGTATTCAACGCAGAATTCATTGAAGAACGGTTTCTGGAACGTTGGTTTGAAATGTCCCGTCTCCACGAGTTTGTCCATCATGTAGTGAGCTCCGGCATACGACAGTTCGCCAGCTTCCTTCACTCCCTTCTTTCCCATCACCGCCATGTATACGGTAACGAAAAGAGCCATGAGGCTCTGGTTGGAGCATATGTTGGATGTAGCCTTCTGCCGGCGGATATGCTGCTCTCTGGCCTGCAATGTGAGCACGAAGGCACGCTGTCCGCGACTGTCTTTCGTCATTCCTACGATGCGTCCCGGCATCTTGCGGATAAGCTTCTCTGTGCAGCACATATATCCCACGTATGGACCACCGAACATCATCGGCACTCCGAGACTCTGTCCGTCGCCCACTGCGATGTCGGCTCCCCATTCTGCCGGTGTCTTGAGCACGGCATAGTCAGCAGCCACTCCATTCATTATCATCAGCGCCTTGTTGTCGTGGGCAGCGTCGGCATATCCGGCATAGTCTTCCACGATGCCATAACGGTTAGGCTGCTGTACGATTACTCCGGCAACACCCTTCTGCGCTATCTTCTCCTGGAAATCAGCTTTGTCGGTGATGCCATCGTTTTCCTTCACCATCACGATGTTCACGCCGTGGAACTTGGCGTATGTCTTCACCACGGTGAGCACCTTCTTGTCTACGGTTTCAGAAACGAGCACCGTGTCACACTTCTTTCCTGCAGCCACGGCCATCATCATAGCCTCTGCAGTGGCTGTGGAACCGTCATACATAGAAGCGTTAGAAATATCCATGCCTGTCAGTTCAGCCATCATCGACTGATATTCGAAGATGTAGTGGAGCGTGCCCTGTGATATCTCTGCCTGGTATGGAGTATATGATGTGAGGAACTCAGACCGCTGCACGATACGTCCCACCACGGCTGGCGTGTAATGGTCGTAAACGCCGGCACCGGCAAAGCATACCAGTCTCTTGTTCTCATTGCCCAGAGCTTCGAAGAATCTTCTCACCTCCATCTCGCTCATTGCCTCAGGAAGGTCGTATTCCTTCTTAAAGCGGATCTCCTCCGGCACATCAGAGTAGAGTTCGTCGAGCGAACCTACTCCTACGATGTCGAGCATTTCCTTTATCTCACTTTCCGTGTGAGGAAAATACTTGTATTCCATATTATAGAAAATGAAGAGTCATACAAAACGTGCCGTTCTCTTAGTGAGCTTCCTTCTCGCAGAACTCAACGTATGCCGCAGCGTCCATAAGGTTGTCGAGCTCTGTCTTGTCAGAGAGCTCCACCTTGATTATCCAGTTGGCGAAAGCATCCTGGTTGATAATCTCCGGTGTGTCCTCAAGAGCCTCGTTCACCTCTACCACTGTTCCGCTTACAGGAGAAGTCAGGTCGCTGGCAGCCTTCACGCTCTCAACGGCTCCGAAATCCTCACCTGCCTCTACCTCGTCGTCTGTATCAGGCATGTCTACATATACGATGTTGCCCAATGCGTTCTGTGCATAGTCTGTGATACCGATATAGCCGAACTCACCTTCTACCTTTACATATTCGTGTGACTCTGCATAGTAGAGTCCTTCAATTACTTTTGCCATAGTATTATATTTTTTTATTGGATTATTGTTTTATGAAAAAATATTTGTCTAAAGTTTCAATGATTTACCGTTGCCATTATTTCTTGTAGTGTTTGTCGTAGAAACGCTTCTTCACCACAACGCCTGGGAAGGTCTTCTTTCTGATCTGAACCTCAAGCGGCGTTCCGAGCTTGCCATACTCTGCCTTTACGAGAGCCATGCACACGCTCTTGTCCGTTGAAATGGAATGATAGCCAGTGGTCACCTCGCCTACAGGCTCACCGTCTTTCAGCACTGTGTATCCATGACGTGGAATGGCCTTTCCTTCGAGTTCTATTCCCACGAGCTTCTGTGCCACGCCGTTTGTCTTCTGGTCAACGAGGGCATCCTTGCCCACAAACTCCTCTTTGTCTAGTTTGCAGAACATAGAGAGCCCTGCCATCACTGGAGAGATGTCTGCCGACAGTTCATCGCCATACAGAGGCAGTCCCACTTCAAATCTGAGAGTGTCGCGGCATCCGAGTCCGCAAGGCTTGCAGCGTCCGCTCTCCATCAGTTTGTCCCAGCAGTCACAAATATAATTATGGCTTGCATAGATTTCGAATCCGTCTTCTCCGGTATATCCAGTGCGGCTAACTATCACGTCGCCAATGGTCTTAACAGTATAGAAAGTCAGCTCCTTGCAAGCTATGCCGAGCACTTCCTCAACGACGGTTTCAGCGTTAGGTCCCTGAACAGCAATCTGCCCGTAGTCCTCTGAACGGTTCAGAAGCTCAATATTGAAGCCCTCTGCCTGCTTCTGCATCCACTCCCAGTCTTTGTCGATATTGGCAGCGTTTATCACGAGGAAGAAGTCATTCTCGGCCATCTTGTATACGAGAAGGTCATCTACGGTTCCACCATTGTCGTAGAGCATCATGCCGTAGAGAATCTGTCCGGCCTCTATCTTGCTCACGTCGTTGGTGAAGATATGCTGCACGTAGCGCTCGGCGTCGGCTCCATTCACGGTCACCTCACCCATGTGTGACACATCGAACACGCCGCAGTCTGTTCTCACTGCCTGATGCTCGTCGATGATTGTAGAATACTGGATAGGCATGTCGAAACCACCGAATGGGCTTATCAACGCGCCTTGCTTCACGTGCTTGTCATAGAGACATGTTCTTTTGTTTTCCATAATGATATGTGTTTTTATAGGGTTCTCTGTTTTAGATTCTTTCCGGTATGGCGTGTCAGCTGAGCAGCAGCTCCACGAAGTCTTTCCTCTTGAGGTTCATCACCACCTCGTCGAGTTTCTCCGGCAGTGCCTTTGTCAGTTCTCCCTCCGTGAGCGCCACGCCACGTATGGGCTTGAGGAGATTCTCGTCGATGTCGCCCACGATGAAGGAATCTCCCACCATGGCGGCGCTCTTTATGATGTTGTTCTTCATCTCCAGCCTCACCTCAATGTCGCCTACATTATCTATATGTCCTCGCTTCACCACAGCATATCGTGGATTCTTGCCATAGATGAAATCATCGGTAAGATATTCCTTCTCTATCTCCTTTATCAGTTCCACATCGTGGTCTGTCAGCGTCATCTCCGAGTCGCAGAGGTTCTGTCTGACGAAGGTCTTGAACTGCTCGATGTCGATGTCGAGATAGTCTTTGAGCAGGGCTATGCGCTGGCGCACGCTCTGAATGCCCTTGCTGAGCAGTTTCTGGTCCGACGGCGTGATGGCTCCCACCATGTTCTGCATGTCGGTGTCGAAGAGCATCGTGCCATGCACTATGCTGCGTCCCGGCACATGATAGAAAGCGTTGCCGCTGACTTTCCTGTCGCCGATGAGCACATCGTTGCGCCCCGTAGCCTTGGCGTCGAGCCCCAGTTTCTGGAGCACCATCACCACCATGTTTATATATTTGTTGAAAGTGAAGTTCACGTGTTCGTCTTTCGTGACATAAGAGAACATGATATTGCTCATATCCGCATACACGCATCCTCCACCGCTTTTTCTTCTGTAGGTCTGTACCGAATGTTCCCTGCAGTAGTCGAGATTTACCTCGGCTTCCACCAGTTGGTTCCTGCCGAATATCACGCTGGGCTGCACCTGCCACATGAAGAAGCAGTCTTCCTCATCAATGGTTTTCGCCACATATTCTTCCATGGCGAGATAGAACGGCAAGCGATGCTGCGTATTGTCGGGCAATGCTACATACAACATTTTTTCTGTTAGATTTATGGTAATAACATAATTGCCACAAAATTACGAAAAAAAACAAACCCTGCAAATTTTATACGCATTATTTTGTCTTTAAGATGCTTATGCAGGGGTTATGGTTGCTCTTGTTGTCATGCCATCGCTCATGCAGACTCTTTCCGCTTGATTATCCCACCTTTTATATATTATATAGCAGTACTGCATGTCTGACACTTGCCGAACTGCCAACGAACTCACAGGGCCATCACCATCCGAAGGCTTTCTTGTCGGCGAGCCATTTTCCCTGCGCCCTGAGCACCTGCTCTATGATGTCGCGCCCCACTCCATGTCCGCCCACGGCCTGCGAGATGTAGCGGCTGATGGCCTTGATGTCGGGACAGGCGTCTGAAGGGCAGCAGGGGCAGCCCGAACGGCTCATCACTTCATAGTCGGGGATGTCGTCGCCCACGAAGATCACCTCCTCGTCGGTAAGTCCGTTGTCGGAAAGGAACTTGTCGTATGTCTTTATCTTCACCGAGCACGCCGTAAACACGTCTTTCACTCCGAGCCTCTCGTATCTGATACGGATGCTGTCAACGGTGGCTCCTGTCATGATGGCGATGTGGAGTCCTTGCTTCACTGCCAGCTGTATGGCATATCCGTCCTTGATGTTCACCGTGCGCATCGGTTCTCCCGACGGATGCAGGTTTATCGTACTGGCACTGAGCACTCCGTCAACATCGAATATCACGGCGCGTATCTTCTTCAAATCGTAGTCTATCATATCTTTCTATGTTTGTTTGCTATAACTGATTAATGGTACGGATTCCAACCGAGGGCAAACCTCCAAGCGGGCGTCACCTCCGGCATCACTTCTCGTTTCTCTCATAAATGCTCTTGCTCATGATGTCGTATATCTGCCTGATGCGGTCGTCGTAGGCGAGCATCCTGCTCTGCATACCTATCACATTCTTGTCGTAGCGGATGGCAGGACCGGTCTGGGCTGACTTCGGCGACATGCTATGCACCTTGCGCGCCGTCTCGTCGATGAGCGGCAGCATCGAACTGAAGGGGATGTCGTATCTGTCGAGGACTTCTGAAGCGAGGTCGTAGCAGTGGTTCACGAAGTTGCAGGCGAAGACTGCCGCCAGGTGCAGATGTTTGCGGCCTTCCGAATCCAGCTGCATGACATGCTGCGAGAGACTGCTGCCGAGGTCTGTGAGCAACCGCAGGTCGCTCTCATAGCGCGCCTCAACGAAGATGGAAACGTCGGTGAAATCCACCTGTCGCTGCTTTGAAAACGACTGCATGGGATAGAACACTCCGTAGCGGCCGGCATGTCCATCGAAGATGCTCATCGGGATGCTGCCTGCCGTATGGACGAAGAGTCCACGCCGGCTGCCGTCGCACAATCGTGCCACCACATCGCTGAGCGCCCCGTCTTTCACCGACACTATATATATATCGGCTTCTCTTGCCACACCGTCAAGGTTTGACACCGCTTCTGCCCCCACCTGAGAGGCAAGTGCATCGGCAGACGCCTGTGTGCGACTATACACCTGTGTTATCTCATGACCGGCGTCTTTCAACGCCCTGGCCACGTTGGTGGCAAGATTTCCTGCCCCCACAAAAACTATCTTCATATCCTGTCCTTGTATTTTTTCGTTGCGTTATGATTTGGGGTTGGCAAATTTTCCTGTTTGCCATGCAGCAGAAGAGTCAACCTATATGTATTCGCTGCCACTCGAGCTGGTCATCATCTATCTCTGCCTGTGACGCCGGTTTATCAGCAGTGCCTATCGCCACCACCGCATACACCGTTTTGCTCTCCGGAATGTCGAGTATTCCTCTCACCACCTCGTCAGACATGGTGCCGTCGGTGAGCTGATAGCCTCTTACCTGCACCGAATGGTAAGCCAGTTGCCTTTCTGCCGCCTGCGCACACATCGCCCACACTACAGCAGAACAGTTTTCCACCCACGCCCCATCATAGAGGCGGTCGGCAACCACTGCCACTGCCATCGGTGCCTGAGCGATGCATTCCGCACCATGGTCTCTGGCATCTGCAAGACGTTCCAGCAGATGCGGGTCTTCCACGGGGTATAGCTCCACAGAGTTCCCTTCCTTGCCACAAGTGGCAAGGAGCGCTGCCCGGAGCACCCGTTCCACATCGTCAGCCTGTATCTCAGTACGGCAGAACTGTCTGTCGCCAATTTCCATAGCCAGTATTTCTTCTATTCTCATATCACTTGTTTTCTCTTCCTTGCCTATCGTTTGGCAAAAGTATACAAAAAACATGGCATAAGGAAATTTTCATACGTTTAATGCGACATATCTCCCATTTGGCTAATTTGCTGAAAATAAAAAAATCAACCATGGGCAAGCACAGTAAATCTTCGGAAAACGGGCACGATGCTTGCCCCAAGTGGGAACGCTGCTTACCCAACATGGGCAAGCACCTTGCCCCTGATGGGCAGAATTTGTTTCATAAGTTTGATCTTGGTCTGTACCAATATGTGCAAATTTTGCACATGTGATATTTTCATCCAATTCACCCTCCTTGAAGATGTTTCTTATATGGCGCGTACAGTACGGTCTCTTCCGAACAATTCAGCCATCTGACTTTGTGTAAGCCACACGGTATCTTTCTCCAACTTTACTTCAAGTTGGGTGTTGCCATCGTTTGTCGTATATAGGACGATAGAAGAACCGTTATTTGCAAAAATTTTATTCTCCATCACCTCTATCATTACATTCATATAGATAACGTTTCGACTGAAAAGATATTGCTCTGGTGTATCTTCTTTGTTCACACCATCATAATATTCTGCTTGAATAACACATTTCAACAACATTTTTCTCCCAGACAGGAGTCAAGCCCATCAAAATATTTTTTAGAGAGAAAACAAACAGAGATGCTTATATGACTGAGAAATTGTGTATTTTTGCAATATCCCAGAGAACAAGGGGATGTTGACAATAATATAAATAAGAATGCAGGATTTTGCAGCAATAGATTTCGAGACTGCCAACAGCGAGCGATCATCGGTCTGCTCTGTGGGCATCGTGATAGTCAGGGGCGGCGAGATAGTGGACAAGTTCTACTCGCTAATCAAACCCGAACCAGAATACTACAGTTATGTGTGCATGCGGGTGCATGGTCTGTGCGCTGCCGACACAGAAGATGCTCCAGTCTTTCCCGAAGTGTGGAAGCAGATAGAGCCTAAGATTGCCGGACTGCCCCTCGTTGCCCACAACAAGGCGTTCGACGAGAGTTGTCTGAAAGCCGTGTTCCGCGTATACAAAATGGACTACCCCGACTACCCGTTCTACTGCACATGCATAGCATCACGCCGGGTATGGCCAAAAGGCAGGCACAACCTCGACATCATCGCCGCCCGCTGCGGTTATGACCTGACAAACCATCATCATGCCCTGGCAGATGCAGAAGCCTGCGCTGCCATAGCGCTGGAGATATTATAGCAATCAGCATAGCAGAAAAAAAATACGATAACGACATGCAAGTGAGAATAAGTTTTCCAAGACGCATTTTCGACCTCATGATGCCAAGGCTCTGCACCGTGTGTCATGAGAGGCTCGGCATAACCGAAGACTCCATCTGCATGGCGTGCAACCTGCATCTGCCGCGCACCGCATTCTGCTCCTCTCCATACGACAATGAGATGGCACAGTGTTTCTGGGGACTGATGCCGATAGAGAAGGCTGCGGCACTGTTCTATTATCTGCCCCACTCGCCATCGTCGGGCATAATGCTGAAAATGAAATATGAGGGAAGATGGGATGTGGCTGAAGACATGGGACACATAATGGCAAGGGAATGCGGTGAAGCGGGATTCTTCGACGGCATCGACGTGATTGTGCCTATCCCGATAACGAAAAAGCGAAAGCGGGAAAGAGGTTACAACCAGAGTTATCATCTGGCGCTCGGAATAAGTGAGGCTACGGGAATCCACATCGCAGACAAGGCAGTGGAGAGGACAGTATACAATGGGTCGCAGACAAGACTCAGGGGATATGAAAGGAGGGAGAATGTGGAGAATGCTTTTGCGCTACGCGACGCAAAGAAAATAAGAGACAAGCATGTGCTTATCATTGACGATGTGGTGACTACGGGTTCCACGATAATGGAATGCGGAAAGGAACTTCTCAAAGGCGGCGCAAAGGCACTGAGCGTGTTGTCGCTGGGATATACTAAATAGTAGACGAGTTGACGAGAAACAAGTGGACGGGTAAACAAGTTGACAAAGAAATTTCTATGGCATACCGATGGTCTATCTGATAAGGACATATCTACTTGTCAACTCGTTTACCCGTCCACTTGTTTACTCGTCTACTTATTTATTTCCAAACTTCAACTGTTCTTCTTTTTCTATCGTCACCTTACTCTCGTCGAGTTTAGAGGCATCGAGACGGAAGGTCTTGATGAAGAAATCATAAACGGCATTGCGCTTGTTCGGACCGAAGTCATGACGCTCATTCGGCAGATGGACATTGCTTATATTCTCCTTCTTGCCATAGAATCCATAGATGCGCTGCAGATAGGGATATTCCAGTTCGGGAGTGGTAGAGGTCCAGTCGCCGCCATCGCTTACGAGCATCATCGGTTTCGGAGCGAACATGGCTGCTATTTCCGCATTACACGTGCCGCCGCCAGCGAGCTGTATCGGCATGCCGCTCTCGCAGGGACAGCCGCCATCAAACCACGACGAGAGGCTCACCACCGGATTGGCAGCCGTATAGCGGTCGTCGAGAGCTGTGAGAAGTACGGTCTGTGTGCCGCCTCCCGAACCACCGTTCACTCCCACTCTCGTCTTGTCTACATCCTTGCGGTTTATCATCCAGTCGAGGATGCGTATGCCGTTGAGGGCCTGCATCTGATGAGCCTCGGCTGTCTGATGGGCCTTTGCCCCCACTTCATCTTCTGATTCGCCCCATCCCCACAGGTCATAATCCACACAGATGGCTCCCATACGGGCGAGTGTGGCAAGACGCTGCTGCTGCACAGTGCCATATCTGCCGTTGACGAAATGTCCATTGGGACAGATGATAAGCGGATGCTTGCCCTTGGTGGCAGGAGTATATATTGACCCCTTCACGGTATGTCCGTCTACGGTTTTCATACAGAAGTTCTGAACAGTATATCCGTCGTATTTCCTTATTTTCGACACAAGAGGCTTCTCCTTGGAACAGCGGGCAAGCAGCGGGTCGATGCCGAGACGCTGGCGCACCTCACTACGCAGCGAGTCGCGACGCAGCTCCCATGACGCCCGGTCGCTATATTTGGAAGCGAGATACGGCAGGAGTTTCCATCCGTCGGAAGCCTGACGGCGCGGATATTCATATTTCTTTATCTTATAGAGGTTGCCCTTCTGCTTGAGGGCATAAAAGTCGAAGGGCTTCAGGATATTGTCAAACGTCTCCTCCAGAGAATACGGACGAACACGGAAGTCGGCATAGTCGAGTTTCAGTCCGGTGGTGTCTACATTGAACTTCAGTCTAACGTCGAATCTATTTGCCACGTCATTGAGCACATCACCAAGCGGACGTGCATATTTCGTTTCAAAAGTCTGTGCCTGGCAAAGGGTACCGGCAAACAGGGCTGCTATAAGAATTGAATTTCTCTTCATGATTATTTTTTGATTTTAATACAAGAAATCGGAGAGCCCGGAATTCTCTTTGTTTTATAGAGAACTACAAGCGCTCCGATTTTATTGTGAATAACGATAACTATAATTTATATTCAAGTTTTCCGAGCGTGTCCCGCTGTGCCACCTTCTTGCCGTTGACAAGCAGGATGAGACCCTTGCCGTGGCGGTAGTGGTTGCCGGTCTTGTCGTAGAACACGGAGATGTTCTTGCCGTGATACATCACGTTGTCGAGACAGAAATAATCCCATTTTCCTTCAGGCACAAGCGGATTGACGATAATGCTGCCGTCAGCCTGCGGACGCAAGCCCACTATACCGGTAATCATCAGATCGTTGAAGGTAGAGTGGTTGTAGTAGCGGCTGCGCTCACGGTCGCCCATGAGCCATGCACCGTTTGTCTCATCGAGATACTCACCGATATATGGTCTGCCGCGATGGTGCTGGCTCTCTACATACACCTCCATATCATGGAAGAACTCCTTGCTGCCTACGATAGGCTCCGGGTAGTTGTTGATATAGTTTGCCATCGCCGTCAGCGTCTGGCTCGTGGCAAAAGGCCATACGGCACCATCCCACTCACAAGTTCCTGTACCATGGGTGCGGAAGAGCGGCGAGCGACGCTCACAAGTGGTAAGACCGTAAGGGGCAGAGAAGCCTTTCTCGTCGGTAACCTGCTTCCACGCAACATCATACTTTTTGTTGTCAGGCATATTGAAATACCACGGAATGAAGCCTATAGCCTCGCGCACATTTGCGAGAGTATCGATCTGCAACGTTTCAAAGAACTCATGTTTGCCGTTCCAAAGCTTGTTCTCCACAAGCTCTTTCAGTTCTGCAGCCTCCTTGTTGTACTCTGCAGCTTTAGCCTCATCGCCGGCAAGCTTGTTCATCTCTGCAAGCGCCATGGCGTTGCCATACATATAGCTGTTTATCGTAGGACGCGCAAACTTTTTCCTTCTACCTCCGCTGGCACTCTCTTCCATTCCGTCGCGCACATCCTCCTGCCAGTAGAGTCCGTTGTCAAGACGGTGGGTCTTCTGCCAACGAGCATACTCCTCTTCGAGCGAAGGCTTCAGAGAGTCGACAAACGACCTGTTGCCGTTCACCTTATAAGCTTCGTACACTGCTGCAGGATTCCAGGAGCTGAATTTATCCATCTTCTGCATCGCCTTGCCGTCGTTGCCATGATACCAGGTGTTGAGAATCTGGTTGATGTATGTTGTGTCGCGCAGCCATCGGGTCTCCATCACGTGGTGGCCGATGGCACAGGCAATGAGGTTGTAGCGGTCGGCATAGGAACGCTGCACGAGGAATTCCGTCATACCATAGCCCACTGGGGTGCGCTTGATATGCTTGCGCAGAGTCCACCAACGGTAGTAATACATCTCACGGAAATTATCCTGCGGACAGTCGAAGAGCGGCACGTTCTTGCTCATCCATTCCGCCGCCTTGCTGTTGGGGATAGCGTTGGCGATGTTCTCGTCCTCCATCGTATTGAAGTAGTCGATGTAGTGTTTGTAGTCGTCGAACTTCAGCACTGCAGCCTGCCCGTCAGCATCAGCAGCGTAGGTCTTCACATTTGCGATAGAGAATGTAGCCACGGGATCCGACTCGTCGGCACGCGGCATGTCGAAATACTGGTCTGCCGGAGTCTCGTTGTTTGGCTCTGCAAAGAGCGGACCGGTGCGGAACACCACCCTTGTTATTGCCTCCACAGGAGTGTCGAACTGGCGCTGACACACCTTCTTGCCGTTGATATAATATGTGCCGGCATGCATGTCGGTAGAGAGAACAGCCTTCACACGATAGGTTTCTCCTGCCTTATAGTTCTTGAGCATGGTACCGAAACGCGGACCGCCCTTCACCTTCATCACTCCGAGAGAGTCGAGCACTATACGGGAGCAAGCTTGTCCTTTGGCGTCGACAAACTCCACATCAAGCTCTCCATGACCGTTCTGTGCAGCCTGAACATCAAACTCTACGGTAAGTTCCTTTGTGGCAGGTATCATACGTTCCACCTTGGCATAGTCGTAAGGGTCTTTGTCTGACAGCTTCAACCATTTCCCATCGAGAGCAACAGGTGCCCACTTTGGAGAATAGATGTTCCAGTCTGCCATATCAGCAAGCTTTGAATATGCGGAGAAGTCTGTATCGGCATGAGATGTTGCAGCAGTCTGTACAGGCACTGTGATGCGCGAAACCCACATGTCCTCCTTATTGTTACTGTAGGTGACCCACATGTTTCCGTCTGCCGGAGTACCGTTGCCCTCCTGGATGCCACGGGTGTATTGCGGACCGTAGTTCTTGTAGTTACCGCCATGGCGCTCTGGGGTTATCTCTCCGTTGACAAGATTCAGCGTAGTATATTCCAGTCCGTCGGCACTCAGCGAGATGGCAAGTGGCCATCTGTATTCCGCAGGATTATATACCGTGGCATAAGTTCCGTCGGAAAGTCTCTGTCCCCAAATCTTTCCTGTGGATGTCACGAAGCCATGAGCACGCTTTGCCGGAGTGCGCCATGTGTTACCGCCATCACAGCTGATGGTGGTAAGTCCGTGTTTCCAGAGTCCCACCTTCCATCCGTTTGGCAGCGTATAGCCTGAGAATGCCTTATATGGTGTCTTCAGCGGCAATATGTCGTCGCCGCGGTCAGCCTCTTCAGCCCACTGCATGCGTGCCATCGGGTCGGCGAGCAGTTCGTCGCAAGCCTTGACAAAGGCTTTGTCTTTGGACTTCTTGTAGTACGGGAAGTCTGTGTTGCCGGCATTGAAACCGTGGTTGTAGTAGATGAAGTATACTGGACCGAAGGTGCCGTTGCTCTTTATCTCCCTCACCACTCTGCCGATGCCGTTGCCGTCGGTGGGGTTGTCTTTCGGTGTCATCGACACTACGTAGTTGCCCATAGCCAGGAGCTTGCCCGTCTTCTTCGATACATACCACCCCACTCTCTGGTGCATGATAGCCATAAGATCCTTTGCCTTCAGGCCCGGATATTTTTCAGGCTTTTCAAATCCGTCGGGCACTTTGTATTCAGGGAACAGCTTCACTGGGTCCGTCCATGTGTATCCGTCAGTAGAGGTCTGCAGCATGGTGACTCCTGGCGGCTCGTGCTCACTACTTGGGTCGGTGAGATAGTGCATATAGAACTTTCCCTTCCAGTATGCAATCATGGGCTGGTGGTTGTATGTGGCTCCCTTTTCGGCACGCATGGTCTGTATGCTATGCACTCCCACCACGGGGGAGAGTCCGCCGTCGTGGCGCGATGGCAGGGAAATGTCGCTGCCGGTGTAGTGAACGGCACTGCTGTTGTATCTTATAAGGTTTTCCACAAGTTCCTCCGGTGCCATGAACACGGTGCCGTGTTTATGACCGTCTGGGAAGGAAACGGCTCCCGTCTGGTCCTGGAAGTGTTTGAAATCCTTCGTGCGCTGTGCGCCATAGATAAACTGGCGATACCAGTCGTAATATATATACCACCATCCGTTGACGTATGCCGTAGACGGACCTTCGCTATACATCGGTGTGAATGGTTCTGAAGCCTCACTCCACGGACCGTAGGGTGTCTTTGAGAATGCCACCTTGATGTTGCGCTGCTTGCGGGTATTGTCTTTCAGCACCATCACATAGTCATCTTTTCCCTTTTTCACCATCGTAGCGTCGATACAACTGAAACCGGGATCGATAAGGAGTTTGGTCTCAGAGAAAGTATTGAAGTCTTTTGTAGTGCAGTAGTACAGACGGTGGTTGTTCTTGTGTTCCTCTATACCGTCGGGGAATTTTCCCGGTATGCAGGATGCCCATATTATCATATACTGCTTCTTCACGTCGTCGTAGAAGAGTTCCGGTGCCCACACATTGACGGTGGTGGTGTCTTTCATCACTTCGATGAAACGCTCCGGTGTCCAGTGTATCAAATCTTTCGACGATGAGTATCCGAATCCTCTGTCGCCTCTCCAGCTACAGGTCCACACGAAATGGTATGTGCCGTCGGGACCTTTCACTATCGACGGGTCACGCATCACCTTCTGCGTGCCTACCTCCGGCTTGAGGAAGGTGCCGGGAATACTGTCCCAATGTATGCCGTCGCGGCTATAGATGAAGCGCAGTCCTTCGTTGGCGGGTTCATGAAACGAGGTCGAAACGAAAATGTCCGTCGCCATACCTGCCCCTGGGACAAGCATCATGGCAGCGGCTGCTGAAAAAAGTAGTTTCTTCATTTAGTGTAATGTGGTTTCTTATTTCCTGATTCTTAAAGTGGGCATATATAGGAGACTGCCCTCTATATTAATAAAGACGTCGGCACGGGGCGTTTTGTAACCATCATGCCAATGGTAATCACCGTTGACATGGATAATGTCATGAAGCTATGGCATCATCTACGCACGATGCAAGGCTAAAAAAACGGCACGTCAAGCGACACTAAGGACACTACATTGCGGCTATTCTATTTAATTTTCCTATCTTTGCATAAGATAAGCTGCACCTCAGCATAAGAAACAAATACATTTATTTCATTATGCATTCGGTTTGCGTTATCTTTGCGGAAGAAACAGAAAGAACATTTGGAATATGACAAGACTATATCTCACAAGGCATGGCGAAACCTACGACAACGCCAATAAGATAATGCAGGGACAGACACCGGGCAGACTCAACGACCACGGCACAGAACAGGCGAAGGAAGTGGCAAAGAAACTGGCAGAGAAGCATTTCGACGCTTTCGTGTCGAGCGATCTGAAGAGGTCTATAGACACCTGCCGGATTATCGCCGAACCGCATCATGCGGATGTGCGCACCACTCCACTGCTGAGAGAACGCGACTGGGGAAGCTTCACCGGACGATATATCCCAGACCTGAAAGACGAAGTGTGGCCAGACGATGTGGAATCTCTCGACACGCTGAAGGCGAGGGCACGGAATTTTCTTGAGTTCATAAAGCGAGAATATCCCGGACAGACAATCCTTGCCGTTGGACATGGAATAATAAACAAGGCTATACAGGCAGTTTATTACAACAAGGAAATGAAGGATGTGCAGAAGATGACAAATGCGGAAGTCAGAGTGTTGGACTTATGATTTTCTGCAAGCACCTGCCAACACTGCCATTCCAAAACCATGGAATGGTATACTTGAAGTCAAATGCCGTCAAGCGTCAGACTTCATTAAACGGGTCTCCTGTTTCAGACACGAAAATGATCGGTATTCTACTTTATGCAGAAGAATACGGAAACAGAGATGCTGATTATAACTAATACTGATACTATCATAATTGTGGGGATATTTTTTATCGCTACAAAGATAAAAAAATATTCCGAAACCTTATTATGAGGCATCGGAATATTATATCTTTTTTAACAATAAGAACACTATTTGCACAAATATCATTTATGCTTTTTCAGCTCTATGACTACTATCTCGCCAGGACATCCAAGTCTGAATGGGACGAAACCTCCCACACCGCAGCTCACGTTGATGGCACGTCTGCCCTCGGTGTAGAACCCTCCCCACTCGTCATACTTCAGTGAGGCTGGCGACCAGCCGAAGAACTTCATCTGTCCGGCATGGGTATGTCCGCTGAGCGTCAGCTGCGAAGTGGAATGCGGTAGTATGTCGGTGCGCCAGCTTGTCGGATCATGCTGAAGCATGAGTATGAACGCACCTTTCTGATTGACACCATAGAGGGTCTTCTTCAAGTTGCCGAAACTCGGCACTCTCGGACTCTCGCCCTCGAACTCCATTCCAGCCACAACGATAGAGTCGTTGCCGCGACGTATCACACAGTTGTCGTTGAGCAACAGTTTCCAGCCCATCCTGCGCTGCACATCCTTCATCTCCTGACAGTTATGACGCCGCTCTGCTTCGGTTGCCTTTACATAATAGGCATAGTCGTGGTTGCCAAGCACGGAGAACACGCCATCTTTCGCTTTGAGGGAAGCGAGGGTCTTCTCGTGTTGATAGAGTTCTGAAGGGCGCATATTCTGCAAGTCTCCGGTAAAGGCTATCATGTCTGCCTTCTGACTGTTGATGCTGTCGGCCACGACTTTCAGCATGAAAGCCCTCTGTCCTGTATATGTACCCACGTGGGCATCGCTGAACTGCACGATACGGTAGCCATCGAAAACCTCTGGCAGATCTGCCGACTCGAAGGTGACATGGCGCACCGTCACTTTGTTGAATCCCTTGGTGAAACCATATACGCAAACGACAGCCAAGAAGACCCCTGCCAGAATTCCTGCATAGTTGCCCCAGTTTGTCTTCGTCTTGTGATAAGCGCAATGTCCCCATCCCAGGATGGAGCAGACCGTGAAGACGAACTTCGGCACTGCCCATACTCCGAGGAGCAGGAGATAGAAGTTGAGACAATCCATGTCTGCCGGAGCGAAATCCGGCTGAACTGCCATCACCACGCTATATGCCACCATCGCCACGCTTTGTGCCGCCCAAGCTGTAATGGCTGCTATCTTGTTGCGCTTCATGTAGCGAAGGAAATGCAGATATACGTAAACATCGGAAACCAGCAGAAGCAGCAGTATGGGAATCAGTATTTTTACTATCATTATTCTATTTCGTTATTAGTTGGAAGAATGGTCGAACTCCACCTGTTCGCCATGCACCGAATCGTCGAACTTTCCATTATCATATATATGGTGACCGTTGCAGAAGGTATGCTCCACCTTCCATCCGAAGTTTTTGCCCTCCAACGGACTCCACTTGCACTTGCTCTGTATGTCTTCGCTTGTCAGCGTCCATTTCACACCTGGACGCACCACCACGATGTCTGCCTTGTAGCCCGGACGCAGGAATCCGCGGTCTTTCACTCCGAAGAGCTTTGCCGGATTGTGGCTCATCAGTTCTGCCACTCTCTCCACCGTCAGCACACCCTGGTCTACGAGCGAGAGCATCGTGACGAGCGAGAACTGAAGCATCGGCATTCCCGACATGGCATTCTGGCAACCACCCTGTTTCTCTTCCAGCAGATGTGGAGCATGGTCTGTCCCCACCACAGCGATGCGTCCGTCTGTGAGAGCGGCACGCAGGGCATCGCGGTCGGCGGCGGTTTTAACTGCCGGATTGCATTTTATCCTTGCTCCAAGAGTCTTGTAGTCGGCATCGGTGAATACAAGATGTGCCACTACTGCCTCTGCCGTAATCTTGGGGAATCCGTCGCTGCCCGCAGCGGCAAGCACTTCCTTCTCTGAATATTTCTCAAAGAGCTCCAGCTCCTTCTCCGTGGTGAGATGTGCCACATGGAGTCGCGCTCCGCTCTCCTTAGCCAGTTTCACGGCGAGTTCTGTGGATTGCAAGCATGCCTCAACCGATCTTATCTCCGGATGGTGGCAGATATCGGGGTCTTCGCCCCATTTCTTCTTTGCCTCAGCCATGTTCCGGTTGATGATGCCGGTGTCTTCACAATGTGTCATTATCGGAAGTTTCACCTTGGTGAATATCTGCCGCAACGCCTCCTCACGGTCAACGAGCATATTTCCCGTTGACGATCCCATGAAGAGTTTCACTCCCGGCACCTTCTTTGTATCCACCTTCAGCAGCTGGTCGATATTGTCGTTTGTAGCTCCTATGAAGAAGGAATAGTTCACGTGACTCTTCTGCCGTGCCATATCGAGTTTGTCTTCAAGGTCGGCAAGTGTGGTGGTCTGAGGTTTGGTGTTTGGCATGTCGAAATATGTCGTCACTCCTCCGTATGCCGCTGCCCTGCTTTCCGTCTGCATGTCTGCCTTGTGTGTCAGTCCGGGGTCACGGAAATGCACATGGTCGTCTATCACTCCCGGCAATACGAAACACCCCGTGGCATCTACTGTTTCGTCGTAGTTGTCCCGGGGTGTTTCGCCATTGCTCAGTATGCTTACTATTCGGTCGTCTTCAATCAGAATGTCTGCCTTGACTGCCATTCCCTCGTTCACGACCATAGCTCCTGTAATCAATGTCTTCATTATTCAAGTAAGGTATAAAAGTTTACGGCCTGTCCTGAAGAATCTTTACCTCTCAGGACCAGCCTTGGCTTATGGGGTTATTCAGCAGGCTGTGCCAACTGGTTTGGCGTCGGTCCGTCCATCGGCTGCTGTGGAGCATCGGTGGGTTGTGGTCCTGCCGCCGGCTGCGGAGCCGGTCCGTCTGGCGTTGCCATGCCGTTCAATATTTCCTGGTTCTGCTGTGCCTTCTGATAGTAGTCCCTCACGTAGGCATCGTTCTTGAAGTGGTCCGTCGCCTTGCTCATGATGTCTTCTATCCATGGCGAGAGTTCCGGTATCGGGTATCCCATAGTCATCATGAAGAACACTCCGGGACCGAGCACGTTGTCGAAGTTGTCGCAGATGAATGATGTGATGAGCTTGTCCTCCTTCTGGGTGATCTGCTGCGCTTCGATTGCGAGTTTCTGGTTTATGGTATTCTCGTCCTCACCGTTCATTATCGCCTGGCTCTGCTTGTGTGCCAGATCGTTCATCTGCATCTCAAGCTGGTTGTATTTCTCAATGAATTCAGAGAGTTTGTCGTTGAGCGGCGTGCCGCTCACCTTCTGCGATCCATTGTCAATCTTCACGTTGATGCTTCCTGACTCCAGGACTACAGGCATTATGTTCTCGTCGTCCATAAAGAGTGTCACCATCCTTACGGAGTCGAGTCTTCCACTGAAGCCGAACTGTCCGTGAACGACGTCGCAAGAATCGATGTTCTTCAAGTCGCTGTCATGATATTGCTTCAGGTATAGCATCTTGCCGTCGAGCACCGACACGTTGGATGTGCCCTTGATATCGTATGTTCCGGCACAAGATGTGAGTATCATTGCCACGGCAACGATGAGAGAGTAAAATATCTTATTCATATCTGTTTTTGAAATTCCATACAAATGTAAGTCGTATTACGGATGTATGGAAATATGTTTATTCTATTTAAAACAAGGTTCCCTGTTTTTAGCTTTTTTTAGTCTTTACGACACAGCATCCGCATGTTTGTCATTTCCATGTCAACGATGCAAGTCCAGGTCGTTTATGCCTCACGCTGTTTGTTCTTCTGGAGCTCAGATGAGATGCGGTGTGTGGAATAGAGCTGGAGCACGGCAGCCACCAGCAGAGTCACCACCCAGTTGTTGTGGATGTACTTCACGTATGATGTGTATCCGTTGATTGTCTTTGCAAACAGAGGGAATACCACGTGATATGCGTTCTCCACCATCAGCAGCGCTGAGATGATGAAGAATACGGCTCCGGTGAGCATGATTCTTCTCAGTCGGCGCATGGTGACGTCGGTACCGGTATATTTCTGCATATATTGCATGGCAGCGAACATCAGTGTGCCAGGAGTGAAGATACAGGGTGCCACGGTCTGCTCTCCAAAAACATAGAGAGCTGCTCCCGCCACCATCAGGCATGCTCCTATGAGCATAATGGCGCTTTGCGTTCTATTCAGCTGTTTCATTCTTGCTTGTCTCTTGTTTCTCGTCGTCGCTCAACACGAAGATATCCTCGTCGTCGGCCTTCATCATATAGTTCTCGCGTGCAATCTTGGTGATAGCCCTTGGATTGCGGCGAAGCTCCTTCAGTTTCTGGTCGTCGCGCTCATACTGACTGTTGTATTCATCGATCTGTTCCTCCAGGTCGCTTATCTGCATGTCATATTTCATGCGGGTCAGGAAGCTGTTCTCGTCGAGCACGGCAACGATGAGCACACCAATTATCGTTGTTATCCAATAAATGTTGTGCGACATAAATCTCCACAGAGGGTTGATGCGACTCATTGTCTTTGTTTTATTTTATAGAATTAGTGTATCATAATTTTCGTGCAAAGATAGCTCAATTGAATGAAATTACATTATCTTTGCAAGAAAATAAGCGAAATCTTATATTTATTTATGGAAGAATACATTGTTTCGGCACGAAAATACCGCCCCATGTCGTTCGACTCCGTCGTGGGACAGTCGGCTCTCACCACCACTCTGAAAAATGCGGTGAGAAGCGGAAAGCTCGCCCATGCCTACCTGTTCTGCGGACCGAGGGGCGTGGGTAAGACCACATGCGCCCGCATCTTCGCGAAGGCGATAAACTGCCAGCACCCCACTGCCGACGGTGAGGCCTGCAACGAATGCGAAAGCTGCAAGGCGTTCAATGAACAGCGTTCATACAACATCTTTGAGCTCGATGCGGCAAGCAACAACTCGGTGGAAAACATCAAGGCGCTGATGGACCAGACCCGCATCCCGCCCCAGGTGGGACGCTACAAGGTGTTCATCATCGACGAGGTGCACATGCTCTCCACACAAGCTTTCAATGCCTTTCTGAAGACTCTCGAAGAACCGCCGGCACACGTCATCTTCATCCTCGCTACAACGGAGAAGCACAAGATTCTGCCCACCATCCTGTCGCGCTGCCAGATTTACGACTTCGAGCGCATGACGGTGCCGGGCATCGTGAACCATCTGAAGATGGTGGCTGAGAAGGAGGGGATAAAATATGAGGAGGAGGCTCTCAACGTGATAGCCGAAAAGGCTGACGGCGGAATGAGAGACGCCCTCTCTGTGTTCGACCAGGCAGCGAGCTTCTGTCAGGGCGACATCACTTACGCCAAGGTGATTGAAGACCTCAACGTACTCGACTCTGACAATTATTTCCGCATCATAGACTTATGTATGGAGAACAAGGCTGCTGAAGTGATGGTGTTGCTCAACAACGTCATCGCCAGAGGCTTCGACGGTGGCAACATCATCGGCGGACTGGCGAGCCACGTGCGCAACGTGCTGATGGCGAAGGACACGCAGACATTGCCGCTGCTGCAGACAAGCGAGGCTCAGGCTCAGAAATACAAGGAGCAGGCACAGAAATGTCCTACCAAGTTCTTGTATTCGGCACTGAAGATCCTCAACGAATGCGACATCAACTATCGCCAGAGCAGCAACAAGCGACTGCTCGTGGAGATAACGCTCATCCGCGTGGCACAGATAACACAGCCCGACGAAGACGGCGTCGCGGGGCGCAGCCCCAAGAGACTGAAAAGCCTGTTCAAGAAACTCATAGCCTCGGCGCAGCGCCACACGGCAGTCCAGCAGGTGGCTGCCGCTGCGTCGCAAGCACAGCATGGTGAGAACAAAGCTGTGCAGGGAATGGCTGTGTCCTCACCAGACAATGCTCCGTCAGCATCTTCACAAGTCACGGCAACGCCGGGCAACGCCTCTACGGCATCTGCCACACAGCCTCAACACAGACCGGCACTGAAATTAGGGTCGATAGGAAAGTCTTTCGGCAATCTGATGAAAGGACCGGAAAAACCGACTTACGAAATGGAACCGGAGCAGAAGGCTACCACCGGACTGCACGAGACTTTCGACGACGACATGCTCTTGCAGCAATGGCTGATGATGTGCAATCGTATGCCTCCCAACATGCTGGGCACGTCGAAGCGAATGAAGAACCTCACGCCTGTCATTACGGAATTCCCCAAAGTGGAAGTGGTGATAGACAACAAGATGCTGCTGGAGGATGTGCAGAAAATAAAGAACCGCGTTCGCAACACTCTCGTGCAGAAGCTCCGCAACGACGATATAGAACTGTCGCTGCGTCTGGCCCGTCCTGAGGAGATAAAGCGTATTCTCTCCCCCAAGGAGTTTTACCTGAAGCTCTGCAAAGAGAATGATGCCGTCGGGAAACTCGGCGAACTGCTCAATCTGGAGTTCGCCTGAGCATGTCCGGCGCATAGGTTTGAATTCATTTCCGACCGCTATTATACCAGCAGCATTTATACCAGCAGGAATTATATCAGACCAAATAATATCACTTTGTCAATCACAGTATACCATTATCCGCATCACTCAGACTTATTCTCTTCTCTGCCGAATTATGCTTGCTGCCTCTGCTCAGTCGCCAAGACACATTCAGAGACACCTGATTGCCGCTGCCCTTTGAATAGCCTACTGTATGCTTATAGAGATTGCGGTTGAGCAACTCGTTTTCGTATGCCTTGTAGTTGTTGTTCAAGGGATTCGCCCACGACAACGAGAATTGCCAGTTGCGCCATGTGTATGATGCTTTCAGAACCGAATAGGCTGCATTGTAGCCTTTCGACTCGCCCTCCAGGAAGCGGTTGCCGTTATCTGCATATCCCTGCAAAGTGAAGTTACCGAGGTAAGCAGTGATGCTGCAAGCATAAAACCACGAGGTGTAGCAATGTGTATAGTCGTTGCCGAAATTGAAGCATCTGTACACACCTCCATTGGCGGCAACCTGTAGTTTTTCGGGCAATATCCAATAGCCTGCGTATGCCATGACATTCAAAACGTCTATCTCCTTCTGGTTTTTCTGGGTATATATGAATTGGTTGTCGGCGGTGCGTTCATAATGTGCCATATTCGGTTTGAGGCATTGTTTGTAGTAGCCTTCTACAAATGTTTGCAAGCGGTTTGTGTTATACGAGAACTGCAACCGATGGTCCATATCGTGTGATGGCTTCAAGTCGGGATTGCCTGCTGTCCATTCCATACTGTTGGTGCGGACCATAACATCGCTCGTCATGGCGATGCGAGACACTTTGTCTTGCATCTGACAGGTATAACCCAACTGCATGCTGTTATTGATATCATAAGTCAGCGACACCGTGGGATGGAATGTCTGGAAGTCATATCTATGACCGTTCTGAGTGTAATGGATATAGCTTGCTCCTGCTCCCAACGTGTAGCGCAATTTCCGCATCGTCCCCTTGATTTCAGCAAAGGCATACAAACGGTTGTTGCTCGTCTTGGTCAAAGAGGAAGCGTCGCCGGAATAGTCGTTATTGATGTGTTTGTAACTGTTGTTCAAGCCCGTTGATAGAGTGAAAGGCTTCATACGGTTCTCATAGATTATCTCAGTAAGGAGAGAAGCCGTCTTGCCATCCACATCATACTGGTATGGATTCCCCTCATCATAATAATTGCAGGTCTGAGTGGAGATATAGGTACCCACGGCATTGGCGGTAACTGACTGCCGTGGAGTGATCTGACGGAAGAAGTAGATATCCAATACCGGCGAATAGCTTTTGTCTGCATCCCGGCTCGTGGCTCTATATCGGCGGGCGCCGTCTGCTATTTCCTTTATATTATAGTCGTCTGGGGCATCGTTGAACGCTCCGCTCAATGATGCCTGAAAGACAGTGGCTGTTGTGTCTGCCCAGTTATAGGTCAGTTTCGCATCATGGGCTATGGATTTTCGAAGCGACTCCACATCGTTTCGTTCTATAGTATAGATACTGCCGTCTGTCAAGGTATATTCTGCCAGTTGGCTGCTCTTTGCCCCCTTGGATTTATATCCGTTCACATCATACGTAAGAGACCATTCACTCCTGCCCTTGTTCCATTTCCCATAAACCATACCATCGCCCTGCAATGTGGTGAGTGCCGTGGTCAGGTCTGTGCCAACAGTATAGCCGCTCTCGGCCCTGCGTGTAACGATGTCTATCACATAGGCTATGCCGTCGCCATAACGTACGCCAGGATTGTTTATGAAGTTTATTTTTGCTATATCCTTGGGATTGAGAGCCAGCATCTCCTGTTTGCCCGCTACGATGCCATTGACCCGGAGTTGTACTCCTCCCCTATTGTCGATGGCTGTGACTGTGTGGTTGATGTTGTCGATGCGCAGATTGGCAAGTGTGAGTTTCTCAAGTATGCTGTAGCCATTGTTTGACGCCTGCTTCTGGGCATCCGTCGGATAGATAATCATACCGTCTGACTTGTTCACCACCTTGGCTGCCTTCACCGTAACCTCGCCGAGTGTGATGTTTTTCTCCACATCCTGTGCATAAACGCAGCATGCGGAAGAGAGAATAATGGAAAGTGTAATCAATCGTTTCATTTTGCACCATTTTTTCATCCAACGGCCTTATGACCGTTTGTGGGTTAAACTTGGCGCAAATTTATGCTCTCCTTAAAAGAATGCCAATTTATCTGTCTGACATTTCCCTGACAATTGTCTGACAACGACCTATCTATCTGTGTTTCAAGCTATAACTCTTGCCCCTGTCTGATTCGATTTTCAAATCGCTGTTGGTTTCTATGATTGGTTTAATGCGTCTTATCAGAGTGTAGAGCGTGTCATTGGCATCTGGCTTCTTAGGCCATAACCGGTCGCAAATCTCCTGTTTGGATAGTGTATGAGTATCTGCTGTCATAAACATTTCGAGCAGAGAATGCTGCATAGGTGTAAGATGAATCTGCTCGCCCGAAAGCGTCATAAACTTATCATTATTGAACACAATACCTCCATACGACAGACCTTGCACTGTCAACGCTGGCCTATTCCTCCTGACGTACCACAAACTGCCCAATAGCCACAACATTCCAACCATGAGAAGAGAACCTGAAGCCTTCTGGTCGGACAACATGAATGTAGTGGCAAAGCTACAGTTAGCCTCAGCCACAAGCTTAGTCTCCAAGCGTCCATCCCTACGCACAGTGCGCATAGCTATGCCTGCCGTATCTTTCAGTTCAGCAATGGTCAGGCAATTGCGATAGCAACGAATAGTATCTGTAGTGACCACATTATCAGGCATCTTCGCAAGCACTTGCTCCAATGCCCGATTAACGTCCTGCGCTATAATGCTTTTAGTTCTGTGATAGCTGTTAACGCCTGTGCACAATGCACAAAGCAAGAGAAAGCAGAAACCGATGTATGGAAGTATCTTCATAATTTTCTCACTTTATTATATAATGCAAATGTACAAATAATAAACGAGAAAATAAAGCTTTTGCATCACACATGCGGCAACTCCACAATAAAAAAAAATAAGCAAGAAGAGGGAATGGAAATTCAATATGATTTTGTGCTGGGCGATAGGCTGTGCTGCATCGAGAACCAGAGAGTTTATATTCTTCCGGAAAAAGGCTTTGGCTCTTCCTGGCGATTGATGCAATACAATTCTATCGCCATAAACGTAATCGTGGAAAATAAGAAGGGCGGTATCAACTCCTGTGATATTCCTTATTCTGATGATATTCAGAAATTTAACAATGATTATCTTCGCCTGACTTCTGAGGCTACTGCTGAAGGTAAATTTTCTTCTCTAGAGGATGCAATGGTGGTTGGAACGTCGGCGATGATAGGAACAGAACTTGATTGCATCGTGAATCAATACACAGATTTGTTTTGCAATCCCATGCTGATGTGGGGGAGTTATCGCCGTGGCTTCTCCCGTACCACGCTCCCCATTCCCTTCCAGTTTTCATCATGTTCATATGGATGGCAGTCATGCAGCACGATTCTTAGAATTGTTACAAGCAATAATTATTGCTATATAAAAACATTATAGCATAATTATGTTCAAAGAAAGGAGCAAAAAGCATGGAAAATTGGGAAAACTGTTGTATATTTGCAGAAGATAAGCTGCACCTCGGCATAATATTCAAGCAAGCTTAATATTCTGCTCTCGGTTTGCATTATCTTTGCAAAAGATTAGTTGCACCTCGGCAAAGATTGCAAGGGGAAACAAAAAATCCGGAACTATGATGGAGACGAATAACAGACGATTGCCAGTTGGCATCCAGTCTTTTGAGGAAATAAGAAAGGAAGGATTCCTTTATGTTGACAAGACAGACATTATCTGGCAACTTGCCAACAGGGGGAAAAAGTTTAATTACCTGAGCCGCCCACGCCGCTTTGGCAAGTCGGTGCTTGTAGATACACTCGAAGCCTACTTCACAGGAAAGAAGGAACTCTTCGAGGGGTTGAAGATCATGGAACTGGAGACAGAATGGGTGAAGCGACCTGTCATCCGTCTCGATATGAGCCGTGCAGGAGCAGTACCTGACACTTTGCGCTCTTATCTCAATAATATTTTCAGACAATATGAAAAAGAATATTCATTGGTTCCTAATCCAACAGACAGTCTTGCCGACCGCTTTAATGCCATAATAGTTGGTTCGTATGAGCAGACCGGACAGCAAGTGGCAATTCTCATCGATGAGTACGACTCTCCATTGCAGCATTCCTGGAAAACTCCTCAACACGAAGCATGCACAAGCATCTACAGGGAGGTGTTTGCTATCTTAAAAGCTGACGACAAATACGAAAAGTTTGTCTTCATCACAGGCATCACCAAGTTTACTCAAATCTCGCTCTTCTCTGTGCTCAACAATCTGAGCAACATCAGTTTTGATCCAGAATATGCTGCCCTCTGCGGCATTACCAAGGACGAGATGCTGCGCGATTTCAGACCCGAGATAAACAAACTGGCAGAATATGAGGGCTGCACCTTCGATGAAGCTGTAGCGCTGTTGACGGCTCATTATGATGGTTACCATTTCAGTCATGACAACATGGTGGATGTTTTCAACCCGTTTAGTCTTATCAATTCTCTCGCTGATTCAAAGTTGAGAAACTATTGGGCTTCGTCTGGTGCAACATCATTGCTTCCTAAGTTTGTTGATGACATGGAAATAAGACTGAAAAATTTTGAGAACTGTCCGATAGACCGCGACACCCTTGAGACCTCTGACGTAACAGGGGGTGGAGCAGAACTGTTTCTCTATCAGTCGGGATATCTTACGATAAAGGATTATCTTGATGGCATTTATTTGCTCGGCATTCCCAACTATGAAGTCCGCAAGGCTCTATACAAGATTGTCTTGCCCGCCTTGACGTTGCAATCGAATGCACAAGTAATAACAACCCAAAGCATGTTGTTGTATTCCCTAAAGCTTGGCAATCTCACCGAAGCCATGAAATGCCTGAAGGCCCTCATTGCGGATGTGCCCTACAGCAATAAGAAACTTGCAAGCATGGATATGGAGGAACGCTACCGCCTGATATTGAGCACCATATTCAATGCCATCGGCTGCCGGGTGGAAGTGGAGAAGATGATTGCTACGGGCAGAATTGACATGGTGGTGGAAACTACCAACATCATCTATGTCCTTGAATTGAAACTTAGCAACAACGGCGGCATTGACGCTGCCACCGAACAGATCAGAGCCAAGCAATATGTCGAACCTTTCAAGGCTGACAAACGCCGGGTGACTGCTCTTGCCATAGAACTGGACGACAAGGGAAAGGGATTGACTGACTGGAAAGAAGTATAGTGTTTTTTCAGATAGAAAAGTATCAAAGTATCATTTCCGACTTCTTTCTGGCACCTTAAGACCACTAAACCAATAGGTTAGACGTATGAGACTTTTCTGAATGTTTTACAGAAAAGTATCATAGAAGTATCATCAAAGTATCACTGGTAAATCATCATCGGAACACCATAACACCAAATATAGGCAAGGAGAACAAAACATCAAGAAATGGACACGGATTGTGCCACAAATGGGGCAAGCACCGTGCCCATGTAGGGCAAGCACGTTGCCCATGTGGGGCAAGCACGTTGCCCCAAGTGGGCACGACCAGTGCCCAAACCGTGCCCAAAATATTCATTAGCCTGCTATTTGTACTTTCGAGACATCCGACCGCTTAAACCCTAATCGGTCATTAGCCAGTTTATTGTATTTTTATATACTGCTTGCAGTCTTTTGCTCTTTATAAGAGCGTTTTTCGTTTGCTTTTAATTCGCAATAGCCCGCTATTACTCATAAAACTTCATCCAACACCTGATGTAGATTGCCAATCAGATAAAACGGCAGGTTGATTAATCGGTATTCCTTGCCATTTGGTGTCTTTACTTTATCTACAGAGTATGGATTAGACCAAACACGGATGGCTGTGTCTATATTAGAATTGTCCATGAAAACATGAAGTGAACGCAGACGGGCATTGGTACCACTCTTCACTTCTATAGGGTAGAGCCTGGAGTTGTGGGTGAAAATGAAATCAACCTCGGCGCCATTGTTGGGTCTGGCCCAAAACGAGCGGTGCTGTCCAACACGGTCTTCTATCGACAGAAGCTCTTGTGCCGTGATTTGCTCGGCAAGATGTCCCCGCCAGCTGTCCACCATATCCGTTGAACCTATGATCTCTTTTCTGATGCCTGCCTGATAGTTTACCAAACCGGTATCAAACCAAATGAGTTTGGGCATTCTCTTTGTTTCAGGAATGATTGGCATTTGGGTGGAAGATACAGGATAAACCAATTCCAGAATCATGGCTTTCTCCAAGAGACGAAAAGCTTCGCCGACTTCCCGTGACTTATAGCCCGAGTTGGCGAAATTGCCCAAGGTGATGGTCTCGCCCGAAAATCCCCAACCATACGACAATATGAAGCGTACGACTTCTGTCAGCTTATTGCCTCTGACATATTTCTCGGAATCATCTTTGTAGGCTTGCACCAAAGTCTCGTACACATCTTCTATGGCTACGATGTCTTGAGTCTCTGCATAGCGCTGCACTGCCTCCGGCATTCCGCCAATGATGGTGTATTGATTGAATTGGTGAATGAGTTGATTATGAAAGGCAACGGTGTATTCTGGTTTCTGTGAGAGAACAGCAAGAAGATTGGTTTTGCCCATGGCCCCCAAGAACTCATAAAAGGAGCAAGGACGCAAAGCCATATACATTACTCTTCCTACAGGGAAACTCACATTGACGTCTACAAGATTCTCCAACAGGCTGCCTGCTGCTATGACATACAGGTCAGGTCTCTGCTCGTAGAAATATCTGAGCAGAGCGATGGTCTTTGGAGAATTCTGTATCTCGTCGATGAAAATGAGCGTGCTGCCTTCTCGTTGCGATTTGCCAGAACTGGCAAATAGCATATTGACCAAATCATTCAAAGGAATATCCATCTCGAACAATCTGACGCTTTCACTCATTTCCAGGTTGAAGTATAGGTAGTTATCGAACTGGGAACCAAATTCGTTGACAACTGTTGTCTTGCCTACTTGTCTGGCTCCTCTCAAGATGAGTGGTTTATGCCTTTCATCTCGCTTCCATGCTTCTAATTTGCTTAATATCTTGCGTTTAAACATATCTTTTGTCTCAAATCATGGGCAAAGATACAACTTTTTTGTTTCAAATCAGGGGCAACAAGAATATTTTTTGTTTCAAATCATGGGCAACTTACCTCTAATTTTGTTTCAAATCAGGGGCAAGACGTGAGAAATGGGAGATGGACTATTTACCTTTTACAACATTGTGGCTGTCAGGAATGTGACGTTGCCGAAGATGTGGAGCGCTCTATGTCAGCTTATGACAACGAACCATCCAGACAATCGAAAACAACCATCTGGTCGCCAACAGCCAATATATAAATGCGTTACAGCAAAAACCTGACGATCTGACGGTCTATGAAGAATTTTCAGAATTTCCATTTTGGGGGATGTTTGTCATGGTTATCCCTACCCTCGGATGCAGACCGATAGGTACAAAAGCGGTGAAGCGACGTCAAATTAAAGACATGGATTATCTAGACATTATCATTATGTCTTCATAACCGGAAACAAGCAACATAGACAAAAAAGAAATCACACCAACCAGAAGAGATGAAAAAAGCAATAATACTATCTGCTGCAATCTTGACTCTTGCCGCCACGACGACACTCGCAAAAGGCAACGATACAAAGACCGGAAACTGCCACATACTGTGGTATGACAAGCCTGCAGCAATGTGGACGGAAGCATTGCCTCTGGGCAACAGCCGGTTGGGAGCGATGGTCTACGGCACTCCTGCCACCGACCGTCTGCAACTCAACGAAGAGACTATCTGGGCAGGACGCCCCAACAACAACGCCAACCCGGAGGCTCTGGAATACCTGCCCCGGGTGAGAGAACTGGTGTGGCAGGGCAAATACAAGGAGGCGCAAGACATGGCTACGGCTCATGTCATGGCAAAGACGAACTCCGGAATGCCTTACCAGCCCTTTGGTGACCTGTATGTGAGTTTTCCCGGACTGGAAGAGTATTCTGACTACCGCCGCGAACTGAGTCTCGACTCGGCAAGGGCAGTGACTCAGTTTACTGCCAACGGCGTGACCTACCGACGCGAATACATATCGTCGCTGAGCGGCAATGTGATTATGGTGAAGCTCTCTGCCAGCAAGAAGGGAATGATAACATGCAACGCCCAGATGACATCGCCACAGCAGGACGTCTGCGTGAGGTCGGAAGGCGACGAGATTGTGCTCAGCGGCATCAGCGGATGGCACGAGGGACTGAAGGGAAAGGTGCAGTTCACCGGACGCGCCACGGCTCAGCTCAAGGGTGGAACAATCAGGAGCAAAGACGGTGTGCTGCAGATAAAGGATGCTGACGAAGCCACCATATTCCTCACCATCGCCACAAACTTCAAGAAATACAACGATATCAGCGGAAACGACACGCTACTCTCGGAGAGCACTCTGAGAAAAGCTCTCGACAGTGGTTTCGACAGACTGAAAAAGGAGCACGTGGCACTATACAAGGAGCAGTTTGACCGCGTGAGCCTCAACCTGGGCAACGACAAGTTTGCCGACAAAACGACGGACTGGAGGATACAGAATTTCAAGAGTCACAACGACGAACACCTTGTAGAGACATACTTCCAGTTCGGACGCTACCTGCTCATCTCCACATCGCAACCCGGCACACAACCGCCAACGCTTCAAGGACTGTGGAACGACAAGATGATGCCGTCGTGGGACAGCAAATATACCTGCAACATAAACCTGGAAATGAACTACTGGCCGGCTGAAGTGGCGAATCTCACAGAACTGAACCAGCCGCTCTTCTCGCTCATCAAGGACGTGAGCGAGACGGGACGCGACGCTGCCCGCATAATGTATGGCGCTGACGGATGGGTGCTCCACCACAACACGGACCTATGGCGAGTGACAGGAGCCATCGACAAGGCTCCCTCTGGACTATGGCCAACGGGAGGGGCATGGATGAGCCAGCATCTGTGGGAACACTATCTATATACCGGCGACAAGGGCTTCCTGAGCAGCGTGTATCCGATAATGTGCGGTGCGGCACGATTCCTCAACCAGATAATGGTGAAAAATCCATCGGGCAGGAACTGGATGATATGTCCGTCGCTGTCGCCAGAGAACCCGCATCTCCACAAGGCGACTACAGCGGCCGGAGTGACGATGGATAACGAACTGCTGACCGACCTCTTCAGCCATGTGATAGAGGCATCGAGGATTCTCGGAGCCAAGGGCGACAAGGCATTCACAGACAGTCTGCAGGAGAAGCTCGACGGACTGCTGCCTCTGCAGACCGGACGCTGGGGACAGTTGCAGGAATGGAAAGACGACTGGGACAATCCCGACGACGTACACCGCCACGTGTCGCATCTCTACGGTCTGTATCCAAGCAATCTGATTTCGCCGTTCCGCACACCGGAACTGGCTTCGGCGGCTCGCACATCGCTGATTCATCGCGGCGACCCCTCTACAGGATGGAGCATGGGATGGAAGGTGTGTCTGTGGTCGAGGCTGCTCGACGGCAACCATGCCCTGAAACTCATCGGCGACCAGCTAACCCTGGTGCGCAACGAGAAGAAGAAAGGCGGTACCTATGCCAATCTTTTCGACGCCCATCCGCCATTCCAGATAGACGGAAACTTCGGATGCGCCGCCGGCATCGCCGAGATGCTGATGCAGAGCCACGACGGTTTCATATATCTGCTCCCTGCCCTGCCCGACGCATGGAAGGAGGGAACGGTAAGCGGACTGAAAGCACGCGGCGGTTTTGAGGTGAGCATGACATGGAAGGAGAACAACATCGTGAAGGCTGTGATAAAGTCGGAAAACGGCGGCAACCTACGCATACGGTCTGCCGTACCGCTCACAGGCAAGGGACTCAGGACCGCCAAAGGCAAGAATCCCAACCCACTCTTTGCCACACCGACAAACGTGAAGCAAAAGATCAACCATCCCGAAAAGATCGAGAAGATGCCAGAACTCAGAAAGTCTTACGTCTATGACATACCGACCAAGAAGGGAGAGACGATAGAACTGAAGGCGAAAAACAGACAACCTCTTATTATATAAGAAAAATAACGAATACAATATGACAATAAAGAAATCCCTATTTATCGCAGCCTTCATGCTGCTCGCCACGACAATGGCAAACGCTGCCAAGAAGACCATATACAAACCATGGTCTAACGGCAAACTGAAAGTATCGGCAAACCAGCGCTATCTCATACATGAGAACGGCACACCGTTTTTCTGGCTCGGCAACACCGCATGGCTGCTGCCGGAAAGGCTGAACCGCGACGAGGCTGAATATTTCCTCGCCAAAGAGCGCGAACTGGGCTACAATGTGGAGCAGATACAGGTGCTCAACGCCATTCCAACCTTCAACGTTTATGGTCAGCAGGCCAACAACAAGGAGTTCGACTTCAGCAAGGTGTCAAAGCCGGGTGTCTACGGATACTGGGAACACCTGGACTACATCATAGACCGCGCTGCCGACAACGGAATATATATCGCCATGGACTGCATCTGGGGGTCTATGATCGGCCAGATGGACGTGAAGAAGGCTGCTGCCTACGGCAAGTTCCTGGGTGAGAGATACAAGGACAAGCCGAACATCATCTGGATGATTGGCGGAGACATCCTCGGCGACAAGTCGCCGGAGGTATGGGACGCTCTGGCCCGTGCCATAAAGAAATACGACAACCGCCATATCATGACTTTCCACCCAAGAGGCAGAACCACGTCGGCAAGATGGTTTAACGACCGCGAGTGGATGGACTTCAACATGTTTCAGAGCGGTCACCGCCGCTACGGACAGCGCAATGGTGACGGCGACTACACCATAAAGGACAACACAGAGGAGGACAACTGGCGCTATGTGGACATGAGCTTTGAGAAGAAGCCACTGAAACCGGTAATCGACGGTGAACCTTCGTATGAGGACATTCCGCAGGGACTGCACGATTTCTCCGCTCCTCGCTGGCAGGACTACGATGTGCGCCGCTATGCCTACTGGGCTGTATTCGCCGGATGTTTCGGACATACCTACGGCCATAACTCCGTGATGCAGTTCATGCGTCCAGGAGTGCTCGCCTCGTTCGGAGCCGAAAAGCCATGGTGGGAAGCCATGAACGACCCTGGCTACAAACAGATGAGATACTTGAAATGGCTTATGCTCGCCTTCCCGTTCACTGAAGCGGAGGGCGACCAGAGCGTAATCGCCGGTCAGAACGGCGAACGCTACGACCGTGTCATCGCTCTGCGCGGCAGCGATTTTATGCTGGTATACAACTACAGCGGCAAACCGATGTCTATAGACCTCACCAAAATCAGCGGCAACAAGAAACATGCATGGTGGATGAATCCTCAGAACGGCAAACTGTCGTTCGTCGGCGAAATGGACAATAAAGTAACCGACTTCACCTACGACGGTGCTTATCTGCGCAGCAGCGACAGGGTGCTCATCGTGACAGATGCCGACAAGAACTACCTCTCTACCTCTCAGACGGAATTAGAAGAGAAATGGTAAGCCTCCCCTGCCTGTTCGTTTACTTGTAAACCGGTCTACCAGCAAACAGATCTGTCCACGAACCGGTCTATCCGCAAACTGATCTACCAGTAAACTGACTACATAATAAATCCAAACCATTATGATAATGATTCATTGAGACTCAATTCATCATAATGATTTGGATTTATTTCTTTATCTTACAAGCCATTTGGTTTGGATTTGCACCACATTTCTATTGATGTTGGTTTGGATTTATATCGGTTTTCCCCAAATGAAGGTTTGGATTTGTATCGGTTTTTAATGATTTTTGGTTTGGATCTGATTAAAAACCACCCGTTTTTTGGTTTGGATTTGAAAAAAATATCGTACCTTTGTGCATGATAAGACTGCAGTTTAGACACACTATTCAATACAAGCAAAAACTACAGTTTTCGCAAAAATCAGATTTTAACGATTCAGACATGTTCACAAGAATTGCCATCAACTACCTTCGTCAATGGGCGGAAAAAGAAGAGAGGAAACCTCTTGTATTGCGTGGAGCTCGACAAGTAGGAAAAACTACCCTTGTAGATCTTTTTGCAAAAGATTTCGAATATTACATATACATAAATCTTGAAGAAAAGGAAAACGCAAATTTGTTTGCAAACTACAGTTCCTTCGAAGATTTGCTGTCTGGCATTTTCTTCAAAGCGAAAACAACAGCAAACAGTGGACGCACACTTATTTTCATCGATGAAATACAGAACGAACCAAATGCCGTGCAGTCACTTCGCTATTTCTATGAGAAGCGACCAGACCTTTATGTCATTGCTGCAGGATCGTTGCTCGAGAGTCTGATGGGAAGACACATCTCCTTTCCGGTAGGTAGAGTTGAATATATGGCCCTGCACCCATGCACCTTTGTGGAATTTCTGACAGCTACAGGCTACAATACCCTTGCAGAACAGGTAAGTAACATCTCTGTGCCACAATCCATGCATGAATATACCCTTGATCTGTTCAAGAAATATATGATTGTAGGCGGATTGCCTGAGGCTGTAGCCAACTATGCCAAGCACAAAGATTTCGTGAGACTCAACGGAGTATTCAATTCGTTGCTCTCCGGGTATCGGGATGATGTGGAGAAATATGCCGACAAGCCTAAGGAACAAGACACCATACGCTATATTCTAAACTATGGATGGGGATTTGCCGGACATAGAATACAGTTCGCCAAGTTTTCAAATTCTTCATTTAAGTCTACCGACGTGAGCAATGCTTTCAGAATATTGGAAAAGACATTACTCCTCGAGCTGGCATATCCTCAGACATCCGCATCGTTCCCGATATTGCCGGACACGAAAAAAAGTCCCAAACTCCTATGGCTCGACACCGGGCTTGTCAATTATGTTGCCGGCATGCAAGATGATCTGCTGTTTTCAACCGATACCGATGAACTATGGAACGGCGACATTGCCGAACATATAGTTGCACAGGAACTGCTCGGGGCTTCATTCGTATTTGGTGAGAAGCGTATATTCTGGGTACGTGAAGCAAGGAACTCACAGGCAGAGGTGGATTTCCTATTGCGCTACAAGTCACATCTCCTGCCGATAGAAGTAAAGACGGGAAACAATTCCAAACTCCGGTCGCTACATCTGTTCATGAACGAATCAAAAGAGGGAGTGGCTCTACGCTTATGGAACGGCAATATGTCGTCAGACAATATATCCAAATCGTCTGGCGACACGTTCACTCTATACAATATCCCGATATATTATGCCGGACAGCTACACACTTTTCTCAATCAGCTGTCATTCAACCCAAATCGGTAATTAGCTTTGAGGTTCAACCTGATGCCTCAACCGTAAACCCAAATCGGTCATTAGGGCTTGCTTGGATTTTGTTTTTTAGAAGAGTGGATTTTGTCTGGCTTTTAATGAGTAATAGCAAGCTATTGCGAATTAAAAACAAGCAAAAGACGCCTTATAAAAGACAAAAGACTGCAAGCAGTTTTAAAATATTACATTGAACGGCCTAATGACCATTTTGGGTTAAACCCAAATCGGTCATTAGGGCTTGCCTGGATTTTGTCTTTTTAGAAGGATGGATTTTGTTTGGCTTTTAATGAGTAATAGCAAGCTATTGCGAATTAAAAACAAGCAAAAGACGCCTTATAAAAAACAAAAGGCTGCAAGCAGTTATAAAATACTACCATTGAACGGCCTAATGACCGTTTTGGGTTAAAGCGATGGCGGTTACAAAAGCCACGTCACAACGTCTTAAACGTAATGAGATATTCACTGCTCAGAAACAACAGAAGATATGAATAAGACTATAATAACAGTGGCTTTGGCTCTCTTTGTCATCGGCAGCGAAGCGACAGCAAGAGAAATGGCGTCGGCAAGCAAAATGATGTCAGCAAGCCAGAAAGCGACAACAAGAAAGAAGACTACGGCGAGAAAGAAAGCGACAGGGATAAAGGTAGTTGACCTGAGGACCGAACGCATGGTATCGCCTATGAGCATCGGCACGACAACGCCTCGCCTGGGATGGCGAATCACGGCAGACAAGAACGATGTGAGACAAAGAAGATACCACATCATCGTGGCTTCATCAAAAGACAACGCAATGCAAGGCATCGGCGACCTGTGGGACACCACGGCTGACAGCGACCAGTCGCAATGGGTGGAATATGCCGGAAAACCTGTGCGCAGCAACACTACCTGCTACTGGCGAGTGAAAGTGGAGACGACACAAGGCGACTCTGAATGGAGCGATGTGGCGATGTGGAATGTGGGACTGATTTCTGAATCCGACTGGAGCGGACAATGGATCGGTTTCGACGCCGCCAAACCGTGGGACAAAGAGGAGCTGCACAGCAAACTGTCGTCGAGATACCTCAGAAGGGAATTCTCTCTGGACAAACCCGTGAGAAAAGCTACGCTATACATCAGCGGACTGGGAATGTATGAGGCGTTTATCAACGGGAAGAAAGTGGGCGAACAGGTATTGGCTCCGGCACCGACAGACTACCGCAAGACGGTGGTTTACAACGCATTCGACGTTACCGACATGATGCAGTCAGAAAATGCCATTGCCGTGGCACTGGGCAACGGACGATACTACACCATGCAACAGAAAAAGAAGCCTTACAAGATAACGAACTTCGGATACCCGAAGCTGCGCGCCAACATAATCATAGAATTTGCCGACGGCACGAAGAAGACCATTTCAACCGACACGAAATGGAAGCTCAACGCTGACGGCGCAATACGCTCCAACAACGAATACGACGGCGAGATTTACGACGCACGAAAGGAGTTCAAGGGATGGACAACGGCTGGCTACGACGACTCAAAATGGGAGAACGCCGAACGCACCGCTATCCCCACCGGCACGCTGCGCGGAGCTATGAGTCCAAACATGAAGGTGATGAAGCAGATGCCGGCACAGACTATCACCATGCATGGCGACACGGCGATAATAGACCTCGGACAGAATATCGCAGGATGGCTCAAGATGAGGGTAGAGAATACTGCAAGCGGCGACTCCATAAAGATACGCTTCGCCGAAACGCTGACTCCCGACGGCAGACTCTACCGCGAGAACCTGCGCCATGCGCTGACGACGGACTGCTACGTGGCTGACGGCACTGAGAAAGGAAAATGGTGGAACCCTACTTTCGTATACCATGGGTTCCGCTATGCTGAGATTACCGGACTGAGAAGTCCGAAGAAGGAGGATTTCATAGGTGAGGTGGTGAGCGACGAGATGGAAAAGACCGGTACGTTCACCTGTTCAGACACCATTCTCAACAAGGTTTACCACAATGCGGAATGGGGAATACTCGCCAACTACAAGGGAATGCCCGTTGACTGTCCGCAGCGCGACGAGAGGCAGCCGTGGCTCGGCGACAGGACAAGGGGCTGTCTGGGAGAATCGTTTATCTTCGACAACAACCTGCTCTACAACAAATGGGACCGCGACATCACTGAAGCCCAGCGAGAAGACGGATGCATACCCGATGTGGCACCGGCATACTGGAACTACTACTCCGACAACATCACATGGCCGGCAGCACTGCCTTTCTCCATGGAGATGCAGTATGACCAGTTCGGCGACCTGTCGGCTATCAGCAGATATTATCCAGCCGCAAAAAAATGGATAACCCACATGGGCTACCAATATGAGAAAGACGGACTGATGCCTCGCGACAAATACGGCGACTGGTGTGTACCGCCAGAAGACATCAAGATGATACACAGCAAAGACCCAAACCGTACCACCGACGGAACCCTCATAGCCACAGCATACTACTATAGGCTGAACAGGATGATGGAACGCTTTGCCGGCATCCTGGGCAAAAGCGACGATGCACAGGCTTTCGCCAAGAAGGCGGAAGAGGTGAAGACGGCTTTCAACAGTAAATTCCTGACTATAAAGAAAGACACCCATGAGGCTTACGGCGGACTGCTGTATCCCGACAGCACATTCTACGGCAACAACACCTGCACAGCCAACCTGCTGCCGCTCGCTTTCGGAATGACCGACGACCCGTATGTGAAGACTGAGGTGGAGAAGAACATCCTGAAAAACATCATCACCCTGAACAAGGGCAGGATACCGTGTGGCGTCATCGGAGTGCAATGGATAATGCACACTCTCAGCGACATGGGACGCACAGACGTGGCATGGCTGCTCGCCACAAACAAGGCATACCCGAGTTGGGGATATATGGCAGAAAACGGCGCGACAACGACTTGGGAGCTATGGAACGGCAACACGGCAAGTCCGAAGATGAACAGCGGAAACCATGTGATGCTGCTCGGCGACCTCGTGTCGTGGATATACCAAGACCTCGGAGGAATAAACAGCGACCCAGACAACCCGGGTTACAAGCATATCATACTGAAACCGGACTTCAGCGTTGACGAAATCGACGACATCAGCACGTCGTACAAGAGCATCTACGGCAACATCCAGAGCAAATGGGAAAAGAAGAACGGAATGCTGCACTGGCAAGTGGAAATTCCTGCCAACACCACAGCGACACTACACATGCCCGACGGCACGACAAGGGAAACGGGATCGGGAAAATACTCGTTCACCGAGAAACTGCCAATGAGAGACAGCAGTATCGTGACTGACGAATTTCTCTACACCAAGGCGACATTCCCGGAATGCCATTCGGCTACCATCGCAGAGACGACAAAGGGCGACCTCGTGGCAACCTACTTCGGAGGAACAAAGGAGCGCAACCCCGACGTCTGCATCTGGGTAAGCCGCAAGGTGAAAGGCAGCAAGGAATGGACAAAGCCACAGATGGTGGCAGACGGCATCATCAACGACACACTGCGCAAGGCATGCTGGAACCCGGTGGTATACCAGATTCCACAAGGCGACCTCGTGATATATTTCAAGATCGGCAGCAAAGTGAGCGACTGGTCCGGATGGATGGTGAGATCGAAAGACGGCGGAAAGACATGGTCGAAGCGTGAACCGCTGCAGAAAGACTTTCTCGGACCGGTGAAGAACAAGCCGGTGATGAGCCGCGGCAGACTGATTGCTCCGTCGAGCATAGAGAGCAACGGATGGAGACTATACTTCGAATACTCCGACGACATGGGAAAGACATGGCAGCGCACAGACTACGTAGAAGCTGACAGTATCACCATTGAGGGAAAGAAGAAACTGAAGGACCTCGCCATACAGCCGAGCATCATCTTGCTGAAAGACGGCAGGCTGGCGGCTCTGGCACGCACACGCAGCGAACATATAGGCATAACATACAGCGAGGACAACGGTAAGACATGGTCGAAACTCAAACTCATCGACACGCCAAACAACAACAGCGGACTTGATGCCGTGACGCTTTCCGACGGCAACCACGTGCTCATCTGCAACGACAAGCCTATTCCCAACGGAATAAAGAATGGCAAGGGACTGCGCACTCCGCTCTCGCTGATGACAAGCAGCGACGGCGAAAGCTGGCAACATTGGATGACGCTCGAAGACTCGCCAATCAGCCAGTATTCATACCCATCGATAATCCAGACCTCCGACGGACATATCCACTGCATCTACACATGGCGCAGACAGAGGATAAAACATGTAGAGGTGAGGATTGACAAGTAAACGAACAGAAAAGTTGAAAAGTAAACAGGTCAAATAACTTGACTCGTTGAAAAACAAACAAGTTGAAAATTTGACAACAAACTTCAATGTCCAATGAAACATCTACTATCCATACTCCTCATGCTGCTGACAATGAATGCAGCCAGCATGAACGCCACACCGACAGAAGGCAAGACCTCCGTAGCGGGATTCTTTCCGCTCAACGGCAGCGGACGCATAGTGTATAACTTCAACCAAGGCTGGCGCTTCCATCTGGGCGACGCCAAGGGAGCGGAGGCTACTACATTCAACGACTCCAAATGGGAAGTGGTATGCGCCCCACACACCGTTCGGCTCGAACCATCTGAGGCGAGCGGCGGCAGAAACTATCAGGGCGTAGCATGGTATCGCAAACGCTTCCGGATGCCAAAAGACATGCTGGGAAAGGATGCTACACTGTATTTCGAAGCCATAATGGGCAAACAGGAAATCTACGTGAACGGCAAACTCGCCACATCCCACCTCGGCGGCTATATGCCCATTATCATAAATCTGACACAATGCGGAGTGAAGGCCGGCGACGAGTGCATCATCGCCGTGAAAGCCGACAACAGCGACGACAAGAATTATCCGCCGGGCAAGAAACAGGCGGCTCTGGACTTCTGCTACCACGGCGGAATGTACCGCGACGTGTGGCTCATCGGCAAATCGCCGATTGCCATTACCGATGCCAATGAGCAGAACAGCGTTGCCGGAGGCGGAGCGTTTCTCCACTTCGACAATATCTCGGAGAAGAAGGCCGACGTGTATGTAAACGTGGAGGTGGGCAACAAATCGGCTGCCACTGCGTCACCTACCGTAATAGTAAGGATAAAGGACAAGGGAGGCAAGGTGGTGGCCACCATGAAACAGAAAATCTCTGTTGCCCCAAAATCTGCAACCACGGCAACGCCACACACCACACTCCGGACGCCTCATCTCTGGAGCCCTGAGTCGCCATATCTGTATGATGTGGAGATAAGCGTGGTGAACGGCGGAAAGACAGTAGACGGCGGCATCCTGCACATGGGAATACGCAATGCGGAATTCTGCGGCAAAGAGGGTTTCTGGCTCAACGGCAAACCTTATCATCAGCTCATCGGCGGCAACCGCCACCAGGATTTCGCCTACGTGGGAAATGCGGTGCCTAACAGTCAGCAATGGCGTGACGCCAAGAGACTCAAGGATGCAGGAATGACGATAATCCGCGCTGCCCACTATCCTCAAGACCCGGCATTCATGGATGCCTGCGACGAACTGGGACTCTTCATCATCGTGCCTACTCCGGGATGGCAATATTGGAACAAAGACCCTAAGTTCGGTGAACTGGTGCATGAGAACACCCGACAGATAATCCGTCGCGACAGAAACCATACGAGCGTGCTGATGTGGGAACCGATTCTCAACGAGACACGTTATCCTGAGGATTTCGCACTGAAAGCCCTCGACATAACACACGAGGAATTCCCCTACCCTGGCCGTCCTGTAGCCGCCGCCGACATGAATTCGGCTGGAGTGAAAGACAACTACGACGTGCTCTACGGATGGACTGACGACATAGGCAAGGAGGGCACACCGGAAAACAAATGCATCTTCACCCGTGAGTTCGGAGAGATGGTGGACGACTGGTATGCACACAACTGTCTGAACCGTGCTGCCCGCTCATGGGGCGAGAAGCCAATGCTCACCGCCGCCCTCTCTCTGTCTGACACCTACGGCGAAATGTTCCACGGCCAGCGCCAGTTCATCGGCGGATGCCAGTGGCACCCCTTCGACCATCAGCGAGGCTACCATCCCGACCCATATTATGGCGGTATCTACGACGCCTTCCGCCAGAAGAAATATGCCTTCGAGATGTTCCGCTCACAAGACCGCACACAGGAGCCTATGGTGTTCGTGGCAAACGAGATGACACAGTTCTCCGACGAAGACGTGGTGGTGTTCTCCAACTGCGACAGCGTGAGACTGACACAATTTGAGGGCGACAAGGTGCTCACACTACCCGTAGTACACGATGCCGGCGACAAGCCTTGCGCACCAGTGGTATTCAAGGGATTCTGGAATTTCTGGAAGGCACGCGAATATAGCTACAAGCAGCGCAACTGGCAGCGGGTGAGTCTGCTTGCCGAGGGAATAAAAGACGGCAAGGTGGTATGTTCTGAAAAGAAGATGCCGTCGCGCCGCAGCACCAAAATCCGTCTCTATGCCGACGAGATGGGCAGAAAGCTGACAGCTGACGGCAGCGACTTCATCGTGGTGGTGGCAGAGATTACCGACGACAACGGCAACGTGAAGCGTCTGGCAAAAGACAATATCATGTTCAGCATCGAGGGCGAAGGACGCATCATCGGTGATGAGACGATTTTCGCCAACCCTCGTGCCGTGGAATGGGGAAGCGCCCCTATTCTCGTTCAGGCTACCGACAAACCGGGCAGCATCACCATCCATGCCCGCAGCGCCTTCTCTGGTGTGTACGCTCCTGCAGAAGCCACGTTGACGATAGAGAGTGTGGCTGCCGAAATGCCGAAATGCTTCACCGATGAACCGTCTGCCAAGACCGTCCGCACGGCATCTGCCTCAGCGGCAGCCTCTCAGCAGATGACCGACGAGGAGCGCCAGCGCACTCTCGAAGAGGTGAACCGCCAGCAGATGGACTTCGGAATACAATAATCACCAAACGGTGAAATTAATGCAAGTTCTAATTACCGGTTTTGGATAATTGCATAGTCTGTACAATACACATCACGCCGCAACACCGACTGTCTCAACGATTCAGAGACTATTGGTGTTGCGGCGTGACCGTTTTCTTATCCCTATCAATACTATGGATTAAGCCCGAACCAGTCATTATGCCTGTCTGGATTTTATTCTATAAAAGTGAGTTTTTTTTTCGGCTTTCAGCCCAAATCAATTATTAGGACCTGCTTGGGTTTGTATTTTGGGAAGAGGGGATTTTGTTTGTTTTTAATTCGCAATAGCGGGCTATTGCGAATCAAAAATTTGCAGGCTATACAAATAAATAGTACATTTGCACATTGACACCAGCTGGATTCATTCCGGTGAATAAACGGGACAAAAAACTTTAGAATCATGACACGCGAAGAAACAGTATTGAACTATCTCAGAGAACATGACATACCATTCACCAACTACAACCACCCCGAAGGAAAGACCATCGAGGAGGCTAAACAATGGTGGAAGGATGATGGCAGCGTGCACTGCAAGAATCTCTTCTTCCGCAACCACAAGGGAAACAGGCATTATCTCGTGTGTTTCGACAGCGACCACGACCTCGCCATACACGATCTGGAACATCTGCTGAAGGAATCGCTCGTGAGCCGCAGACTGCCTTCATGCGGAAAACTCTCGTTCGCCTCTCCTGAACGAATGATGAAGTATCTGGGACTGGAACCCGGCAGCGTGTCGCCTTTCGGACTGATAAACGACACGGAAAACCACGTGCATCTGTTTCTTGACGAGAATCTGCAGAAGGCAGACTCTCTGTCGTTCCACCCTAACGACTGCCGCGGAACGGTGGTGATAAAGCGAGAGGATTTCGAGCGGTATCTCGGCATCGTGGGCAACACGTATGAATACATAAGACTATATTGACAAACAATCGGAATTTAGCATTTATAGATTGCAAAATCATAGTTTTTTTACACAAAGCAACATGTCGAGTGTAAAAAAACCACTTACCCATATATTTATTTTACTTTTATTTCTTTCGTAAAGAAACATTTACTAACTTTGCATTACAAACCTTACTCAAGGTTAAATATTGCTAACAGCAAAAAAGGATGAGGAGGGGAACATACATACCCTCCCCCACAATAAAAAACATATCTATCAAACAAAAAAACAAATTGTAAGCTAATCAAGGACTTGCAAGTATTATACTGACATTTTTCAGCAGGCGATGTGAACATACATGTCTTTAGGCCAGTTTGTCTACTTGTCCTTCATCTACTCGACTACCAAAAACAACTTAAAAACAAATACCTTATGACAACGAAACAATTATCACTACACTGCAAGGGCATCGGAATGATGTGTCTGGCAGGAGGAGCGCTCACCATGGCGTCTTGTGCACAAGACGACCTCACGGGAGAGCAATTCGGCAGTGGAGTTAAGAATTCGCAGCTCGTGGCACCATCGGCCGACCAGATTAGCGTGACGCCGAGCACCGACGGAAGTCAACAGATCATTGAGTGGCCCGTGGTGGAGGGAGCCGGCGGCTATCATGCCGTGCTGACAAACGTGGACAACGGAGAGGTGGTGAAAGACACTCTCATCGACGGAATCACATTTGCGGCACAGCGCATCGAAGACACCAACTACACGTTAGCCCTCTCGGTGCTCGACAACGAGAAACTGAACAACAAAGGTTCTGAAGCCGTGACAAAGGCTTTCAGCACATTCACCGCCACCTATCAGGTGATTCCTGACGGTACCGACCTCGCCACTTATTTCGAAGAGAATGCAGTGCCCGACGAAGGACTCACCACCATGCTCTGCTACGACCTTCAGCCAGGAGGAGAATACACGATGTCGAAGAGCGTGGACTTCGGAAACAAACAGGTGACGCTGCGCACTACAAGCATCTCTAACCATGCCAAGCTGAAGCTAACGGCAGACAACGTGTCGATAAAGACCGGCACCATCTTTGCCCTGAAGAACCTCGACATCGACGCATCGCAGTCGTTCGACCCGCTGATAAGCCTCTCTACTCCCGACGAGAGCATCAAGGGCACTGGCGACTACTACATAGTGCGCGGAGCACTGACCATCAACGGATGCAACATCACGGGAGTGAACAACAATCTCATTTACGACGGCAACAAGAAATACTGCTATGAGAGCGTGGTGATAAACAACACCATGGCTCATCTCACACTGAGCAGCCAGACAAACGTCAGCGGAAACGCCGTGATATACTTCAAGGGCGGATTCGCCAACACGCTGCAAGTGAGCAACTCCACGATATGGAACACGGGAGACAGCGACAGCAAATACTTCGTGCAATACAACAACAGCGGACGCGCCACACGTGCCGGATACAACAACAGCAACGTGAACTTCCTGAACTGCACTTTCTACAATATCGCAAAGACTGGACAGTGGGCTAACTATGGAGGATTCAACGGACAGAAGTGTGCTTATTTCGACGTGGAGCGCAGCATCTTCGTTGACTGCGGAAACAAGCAGGTTATCCGACGCATTCTGGGTGGACGCTCGGCATCGTCATACGACGTGGTGAAGACTCAATTCAACACCTATATGTTTGACGGAGAATTCGAAAGCACAGGCGGTATCGTTGAGAACTACGATGTGACTGGCAACTGTCTCGAAACCGACCCAGGTTTCAAGGATGCCAAGAACGGCGACTTCACCATCAGCGGTTCAGCACAGCTGGAAAACAAGACCGGTGACCCTCGCTGGATAAAGACAGCTGAATAACAAGAGACTGGCAACAATCGAAAACAAATGAAACACAAGACAAGAATCATGAAAAGGAAAACGATAATCAGCTTATGCTTCGGATGCTTGGCATTGGTTTCCACACCTATCCATGCACAGCAGCAGAACCAGACAATAAAGGGCACCGTGGTTGACCAGAACGGCGACCCCATCATCGGTGCCACAGTGCGCCTGGTGGGCAGCAAGGGAGCAAACACTGGTGTCATTACCGACATCGACGGTAACTACAGCATCACGGCGCCGAAAGGCAGCAAAGTGAACATCTCATACATCGGATATCTATCACAGACGGTAGTGGCCGGCGGAAAAGCACAGCTCAAGGAAGACGCCCAGAATCTGGAAGAGGTAGTGGTAGTGGGCTATGGCACACAGAAGAAGGCCCACCTCACCGGTTCTGTCGGCACGGTGCCGATAGACGACATCAAGGACCTCTCTGGAGCAAGCCTCGCATCATCCCTCTCCGGACTCATCAACGGAGTGAGCGTGAGCGGCGGCGACAGACAGGTGGGACAATCGTCGAGCATCACCATCCGCGACGGAGGAGTATTGCGTGACTTCACAGGAAACGCTGCCGGTCCGCTCTACGTCATCGACGGCTACGTATATCCTAACGATATAAAGAACCTGGGCGAGGAGGCGTTCAACAACCTCGACCCTTCTGAAGTGGAGAACATCTCGGTATTGAAAGACGCATCGGCTGCCGTATATGGAGCTCGCGCCGCAAACGGTGTGATTCTCGTCACTACGAAAAAGGGAAAGATGGGAGCACCGAAGATTTCATACAACGGCACATTCGGTATCACCGACGCCATGTCAACGCCGAAGATGCTCAACGCATACAACTACGGCCGCCTGTATGACATCATGACCGACAACGACCCGAGAAGCACATCGCTGAACCGCACCACGTCATTGTTCCAGCAGGATGAGCTGGAGGCTATGAAGGGACTGAACTACGACCTGCTCGACAAATACTGGGATACGGCAGTGACTCAGCAGCACAGCGTGAACGTGAGCGGAGCCACCGACAAGGTGAACTACTTCGCCGGAATTTCTTACTTCACACAGGACGGTAACCTGGGCAAACTCGACTACGACCGCTGGAACTACCGTGCGGGTGTCGACGTGAAGATAAGCCGCAACCTGAAGGCCAACCTCAACGTGAGCGGAAACTTCAGCGAACTGAACAAGCCTAACAACTCTATCGGTAACGGAGGACTGGAGAACGACTACCGCAACCTGCTCTACCGTCCGCGCTACATTCCGGAACAGGTGAACGGCATGCCGATTCTCGGCTACGGTGTGAGCAACGCCCAGACTAACGATTCTCAGACATATTCTTATGGTCTGATGCAGAACAACGGCGACTACGCTGAGACGAAGACAAACAACATGACCGTGAATGCCGGACTGGAATATGACTTTGAATGGAGCAAGGTGCTCAAGGGTCTGAAGCTGAGGCTGACATACTCTAAGAGCATCAACAATGACAAGGGCAACCAGTATGGTTCCAAGTTCACATTATATAAGATGGTGAACCGCACCGGTAGCGGACAACATCTCTATACGCCAATCGCCGGCGAGGAATACGACACATACCTCTCACAGGACAATTTCGAGCCAACGACACTCGACAACGGCAACTATATCTCTCGTTCCATGTCGCGCATGGACAACTACCAGATAAACTTCACGGCAAGCTACGGACGCAAGTTCGGTCTCCACGACGTCAATGCCCTCTTCTCAATAGAGAAGTCGGAGTCTGAATACGAGGATCTGGGCGGTCATGCCACGGAACCTTATTCATTCACAAACTTCCAGTCTAACGGTGCTTCGGGCACTAAGACTCCAAGCTGGTCGAGAAGCGAGTCGGCAAGTCTCTCATATATCGGACGCTTGAACTACGCCTATGCCGACAAGTACCTCTTCGAGTTCCTCATCCGTTCTGACGCTTCCACAAAGTTCGCCCCCAAGAACTACTGGGGTGTGTTCCCGTCAGCAAGTATCGGATGGGTGATGTCACAGGAGAAGTGGTTTAACAATGCCCTGCCATGGGTTGACTTCCTGAAGCTCAGAGGATCATTCGGTCTGACAGGCCGCGACAACACCACAGCATGGCTCTGGATGCAGCACTACGGCATCTGGAACAAGACAAGCGACAATGCCGTGTTTGGAGAAGGAACGACAAACAGCGGACAGTCGATACGTATGGACAACGGTAATGCCGACGTGAACTACGACGTGCATTGGGACAAGTCGTACAAGGCAAACTTCGGTATCGACTTCAACGTGCTCTCACAGCGTCTCGCCGTGACTCTCGAGGCATACAAGGTGTGGAACCGTGAGATGTTCATGAACCTGTCACAGTCGGTACCGGCAACGGTAGGCTGTCTGTCGGCTTCTACCAACCTTGGCAAGATCGACAACTGGGGCTATGAGGCAAGCATCACATGGAGAGACAAGATAGGCAAAGACTTCAAATACCGCATCGGTGTGAACTTCGGCTATAGCGACAACAAGGTCATCAACAGCGACTTCGCCACAGACTACGTGTACAGGACAGTGCAGAAGGGCGACCGCTTCGACATCGGAACATGGGGAATGGAATGCCTCGGAATGTTCCGCAGCTATCAGGAGATTCAGGAGTATGTGAAGAAATACAACATCACCAACTATATGGGAATGGCTCCAGACCAGATCAAGCCGGGTATGCTTATCTATAAGGATGTGCGCGGAGCTGGCGGCACAGGAACGCCCGACGGTATCGTCAACGCCAACGACGACCAGGTGCGCATCTCCCACCGTGCCAGCAACCCATACGGATTCACCACCAACCTTCATGCCGAGTGGAAGGGACTCTCTGTAACGGCTCAGCTCAGCGCCAGCTGGGGTTCGCGTTCTGTGATTCCTACATCTGCCCTCAAGGCTTCTTACGGCATTGAAGCACAGAACATGCCTTCGTTCTGGAATCCTGACGATGTGTTCGTATACAACGACATAACAGACGGCTCGGGCAATGTGGTGGTATCACAGAACCGCGACGGTTCGCTACCAAACCCATCATACACCATCAACAGCCAGGCATCAAGCTTCTGGACTGTCAGCGGCACAAGGGTTTCGCTTAACCGTCTCACCGTGGCTTACAAGATTCCTAAGATGGCATGGTTCAAGACAATCGGCCTGGAGAGCGCCAGGGTGAACATCACAGGACAGAACCTGCTGAGTTTCTACAACCCCTACCCTGACAACTTCATCGACCCACAGTGCAGCTACGGCAGCTATCCTAAGCTCCGCAAATGGACTATCGGTGTGAACCTGACTTTCTAACGTATAACTCATAATCAAGGAATAACAACAATGAACAAGAATATAATAAAAGTTTGCAGCATCGCGTTTGCAGCATCTTTTCTCGCCTCATGTAGCGACAGTTTCCTCGAGGAGAAGAAAGACAACAACAACGTGAACAAGGAGGTCTACAACGACTTCACCGGAGCACAGCTGCGCGTCAACTCCATCTATGGCGAATGCCTTCCAAACCCAAGTTCGGTATCGGGATGGAACAACAACTGCACGGGTCTCGCTTCCGACATACAGGCAAAGGCTACAGAGGAATACTGCGGAATGAGCGGTTCGAGCGAACAGAGCTTCGTGAATCCTCTCTATGAGCTTGATGCCCTTACCGGCAACGTGGTGCCTGATTATTTCACCAATGAGCAGAAGCATCTCTCCAACGTTTGGGGACGCATCCGCAACATCAACGACGTGATTGCCGGACTGGAAGGCTGCACACTGAGCGAGAGCCAGAAGAACCAGTTGCTCGGACAGGCTTACTTCTTCCGTGCATGGTGTTACTACCAGCTCGTGAAATGGTATGGCGGTGTGCCTATCATAAAGGAGGTGCAGGAAACTTCTCCAAGTTCGTTCACACCTCGTTCATCGGCAAAAGACTGCTTCTCTTTCATCATCAGCGATCTCGACACCTCTGCCAGACTGCTCACCGATGCCACCACACATGGCGGATGGAGCGGAGAAAACTGGGGCAGAGTGACTTCCGGCACGGCGCTTGCCTTGAAAGGACGCGTAATGGTGTTGTGGGCAAGTCCGATGTTCAACCGCGCCAACGACCAGCAGCGCTGGAAGGATGCCTACGAGGCTATAAAGGAGAGTCTGCCAGTGCTCAACGCCTGTGGATACGACCTCTACACCGGTACTAACGATGTCAACGCTTCTGCCTTCGCCACGATATTCGGACAGACGAAGAACTGCGAAGATGTATTCGTTACGCTCTTCAACACCGAAGACCCTATGCAGAGCGGCGAGGCTGGCGACAAGGGAAAGAACAACTACTGGGAGAACAATATCCGTCCGGCAAACACCAACAACCGCACCGGCGGTATGGAACCGTCGGCAATGATCGTCGACATGTTCCCTATGGCTGACGGCAAGCTGCCTTCTTCGGCATCTACATACAACAAGCTGGAGAAGTCTTCATTTGAATACGACCGCAACTATCCGTTCATGAACCGTGACCCTCGCTTCTACCGCACCTTCGCCTTCCCTGGTGTGCGTTGGGCATACAATGGCGATGCCAGTCAGGGCGGAGTGAACAACAACCCTCAGGACGGTGCCAACTATGCTCTTTGGAACTATGTATGGTATACCAACCAGGACGATGCGGGCAACGTGGAGAGCGGTGAGGCTTATGGTGCCGACAACCTGCTGAAAAACAAGAAGGGTCTCTACGTCAGAAAGCGCACAAGCGACTACGACCTCGGTTCATCGCTCTATGTTTACAACAGTGGATACTCTCGTGGCGCATTTGCCAGAAGCGCTTCGCCATTCATCGAGATCCGCTACGCCGAAGTTCTCCTCAACTATGCTGAGGCTGCATGTGGCGCCGGTCACATGGATGTGGCTGTAGAACAGTTGCAGAAAATTCGTTCGAGAGTGGGCTACACGGCAGAAAACAACTACGGTCTGCCTGCCAATATTGCTTCAGACCAGGCTACTTGTATGAGTGCCGTACTGCTGGAGCGCCAGATAGAATTGGCATACGAGGGCAAGCGTTTCGACGATATGCGCCGCTGGATGCTCTACGATGGTGGAGCGACAAAGGTAGCAGGTGCGCCCGACACTTGGACTCTCACCGGATGGGGCGGCAACACCTGTCAGTGGCTCGGATTCACACCGCTCAACGGACAGCGTCGCGAGCGCATGGAGTTCCGTGTGGCCGACAAATATGGTGTTGGCGGCACTACCTACGAGAGCGACCCTCTCATCAAGGCTGGTGTCAGCCGCTGTCAGCCGATAGACCTGCGTAAGCCGCTTGCCACACAGCAGGAGCAGCTCAAGACATGGTATCAGGAGAACCTCGTGAGAAAGGACAACAAGGGTGACGGCCGTGACTCTTACCATCAGGACCTCACCATCAGCTATCGCGCAAAATACTACTTCCTCGGCTTCTCGCTCGGAGCAATGAACCGCAACAATGCTCGCCTGAAGCAGACAATCGGATGGAGCGACAACCGCGGCGGTACCGGTACTTTCGACCCGCTGGCTGAAACAAGCAAATAACAGGAGTCTGAACTCGACAAATAAAAATGGCACGCCATCATTCGGCGTGCCATTTTTATTTGAATCCCAACCGGTCATTAGCTGAAACAGATTGTCCGTCTAACCCAAGCAAGTTCTAATGACCGATTTGGGCTTAAACCTCTTGACCTTTCTTCTCCAGATAGTCGGCGAATATTCTTGCTGCGCTTTCCACCTTTGCCGCACAAGGACGCTTCTTGTAGTATTCCGCCGTGCGCTCCGAAGCCACATAGCTGTTTGCAGCCTTCTCGTAGCCTTTCAGTCCGAGGATTTCGGCACAGATTATAGAACCGTTCTGCTGCTTTGATTCTTCGAGCAGCTGCTGCACAATCTTGTAGCAATGTGATTTTCCCTCGTTGTCAGCGCCCTCGGTCTGTCCTTCTTCCAGACCAATGAGCATCACCAGTCCCGACACTGCACCACACATCATGCGCATCTTGCCTACTCCGCCACCGAATCCTGCAGCGATTTTCAGAGCCAGTTTCTCGTCGAGTCCATAGATGTCGGCAAAAGCAGCCACCACACTCTGACAGCAGCCATAGCCCTGCATAAAATAGTCAACGGCACGATTTACGCGTGCTTCCAATTCTTCTTTCATGTTTATTGTTTTGTTTAAAGTTTTGTTTTTCTTATAAAAAGCCTGCAAATGTAACGTTTTATTTCGGAAAAGACTATAAGTCTGTTATAAAAAACCGGTTACTCCCCAACAGTCTGATGCCCGATTTGTGGTATACAAATATCTGCCAGCTTTTCTATTACATTGTCTAACTGCTCCCGATAAATCAGTCCTTCTACATATTCTTCCGGGATGGCACTGTAGCCAAATTTCGCTCCCAGTATAGCACAGGCTGTAGCTGCATTCGTATCCGCATCCCCACCGGCATTTACCACCTTCAGCAAACCGTCTTCAAACGATTCCGCATGCCAAAATGCCCATAGTGCAACCGACAGCGTCAGCAATGTGTATCCCATGCAGTCGTCGTTCATCAGTCTGTTTACATCTTCCTCCTGCCATGCCATCATGACATATTCCGAAATCCGAGGGTCGTATCTTTTTGCCATGTCCAATATGGCGGGGACAGACGGTATCTGTCTGCCATAGACCAATGCATGTATCAATTCCGACACTATCAAGCAGGATCCAACGCATCGAGGGTCGTAATGGGTCAGCTTGCAGATATTCTCGGCACACACGGCAACGGCTTGCGGAAACAAGCCGACAACGGATGTACGCATCACTCCCCCATTGGCAGCAGACTGGCATTTGCTGATTTTCCATACCATTTCAGACACTTCGAATGGTTTCTCCTCATATTCGCCTGCCGTCAACACATGATGGGTATTTATTCCTATGCCCATTGGTATTCCGTTTGCCCATTTCTTGAAGTGTTTAGCCACGTTTCTGAAATCAACTCCTCCATCTTCTATCACGGCATCGGCTATACAAAGCATCATGTCTGTATCGTCGGTCCAATCGCCTATCTTCCACCTGCTCCTATGCGAGTCTTGAAGAATCTGACTGTAATGCCGCAATCCATCGGGATATTTCCATGCTATATCCTCGTCAGTCATAAACTCCGTGCCCAAGCCAAGAGCATCTCCCACTGCCTGTCCGTAAATTACGCCTTTGAATCTGTCGTAGATATCTCTCTTTTCCATGATGCATCTATTTAAGAATCACAACTCGCCAACTTTTCTCTTCGCCAACTCGCCCTCCCAGTCTTTCAGCACTTTGAGCATGTCGTCTGGCAGATAGCCCAAAGCTTTTCTCCGCATCTCTTCGGGAATCGGCCATATTGCCTCTGCTATACTTCCCACTATGGCACCGAGGGTATCGGCATCCGCCCCAAGAGAAACGGCAGTGCGGATGGCATCCTCAAAGTTGACGCTCTTGCTGATGATGCATAATGCCACTGGAACGGTTCCCTGACAAGTCTCGTCAAACCTGTTCAATACAGACTCTCGACGTATATTGATGTCGTAGCCAGAGAATTCCACGCATGGAGCTATCACCTTCTCCATCATCTCGCCATGAAGAACAGGTTCTCCTTGATGACACCTGCGCAGCTTCAATGCCAGATGTATGGCAAGGGCCACGGTCTGTGCGCCCTTGACGCCTTCAGGATGGTTGTGTGTGCAGGCTGCCGACTGTTCTGCATTGGCAAGCACACTCTCTTCGTCGGCGAATGCCCAACCTATGGCACTCACTCTCATCGCCGCTCCATTGCCATAAGACCCATAGGGCTGTGGTTCGTCGCTTCTCACCCACGCATTGAAACTGCCTCCATAGCTACCCATAGGGTTTGGATAGCGTCTACACCATTCATGGAGCGCCGCTCCGTAGCTCTTCTGATGCATTATGGCATCTGCCACGGCGATAGTACAGATGGTATCGTCGGTAATGTCGTTCTTGTCGGAGAACAACTCGAAATTATAATCATTGGTGGAGAAAAACTCCCAACGGCTACCGACAATGTCGCCGATTATCGCTCCTAACATAGTATATTAATCGTTGTGTATTTATTGTTGGTTCTAGAATTCCAGCCGGAATCCTTTCTGCTTCAATTCTTTGTATTTGTCCTCATTGAAACTGAAGAGGAAAGCCTTGCGCTTTGGCGTAGGCCACACCGTCTCGTCGAGTTGTGTGAGGATGTCGAGATGCAGCATCTTCTTGGCAAAGTTACGGCGGTCGAAATGCACGCCGAGGATTGCTTCGTATAGAAGCTGCAGTTCCTTGAGCGTGAATTTCTCGGGCAGCAGATCAAAGCCTATGGGCTGGAAGTGGATTCGCTCGCGCAATTTGCTCATCGCCATGCGCAGGATGCTCTCGTGGTCGAATGCCAACTGGGGGATTTCATCCATTGAGAACCACTGTGCTTTGGCGGCATCGTCGCCTCCCTTCACCTCTTCCGTCTTCACCAGGGCAAGAAAGGCAATGGAGATGACGCGCTCTCGTGGGTCGCGGTTGGGTGAACTGAAGCAGTGGAACTGTTCCAGATAGGTGGCTGTCATATTTGTCTCTTCCTTCAGTTCTCTCATAGCTCCCTCTTCGGCGCTCTCGTCTATATTTAGGAAACCGCCGGGGAACGCCCATTTCCCTTTGAATGGGTCGATGCCGCGCTGTATGAGCAGGATTTTGAGTTTCATTCCGTCGAAACCGAAAATCACGCAGTCTGTAGCGACTGCCGGATGTGGATATTTGTAGCTATACATTTTCTCTTCCATTTTCTCGATTGTTTTATGTTCCCCTTACACCCTTGTGTAAGTTTTACGCCGCAAAGATAATCACTTTTAGTATAAGCTCCAAATGTTATAGTAAAAATCGAGCAAAAGACGCCTTATAAAAAACAAAATAATGACCGACTTGGGATAATTACAACTTTTCCACAATAATCATCAACCATCTGGTCACAATCACGTAAACTACTGAAATACAAGTACTTCCGTCTTTTCACACCCACAAAAACCATCGGGTAACTGTCTGGATGGTTGGCTAAATTTCAGAGAAAAGTATAATTTATCAAACTTTTATTTGCTCAAACAAGGAAATTCTCCTATATTTGCGTCGAAAGTATAATATATTAGACAATGGAATTAAATGAAGTGATAAAATCTCGTAGAAAGGTGCTTGCTATTTCTCAGTTAGACCTTGCAGAAATGGCAGAAGTGAGTCTTGCTACAGTCAAAGACATTGAACGAGGGAAAGGCAACCCTTCTCTGTCTACTGTCAACAAACTTCTTGGAGTGTTGGGACTGGAAATGGATTTCAAGATACGTAAAACCATATTATAAAATAGAATGATATGAGACAGTTGTATGTCTATATGAACGACCTCAAGGCAGGTGTCCTGACTGAAAACACCCCTGGAAAAGAATATACTTTCTGTTATGACGAGAACTATCTTTCAACTGAAAACCCTTCCATTTCTGTCACTCTTCCCAAAAGAGAGGAATCCTATAAGAATGAATATTTGTTTCCTTTCTTCACGAACATGCTGCCAGAAGGTGCTAACCGTAGGGGCATTTGCCGTTCGTTGAGAATTGATGAGAATGATTTCTTCGGACTTCTTATTGCCATGGCAGATAAGGATTTCATTGGCGCCGTACAAGTAAGAAAGACAACAGATGATTGACATTAAGAATTGTCCTTCGTTACTGACCGAAGGATTTGATACATATAGCCCTAAAGCCATCAGGTTACTTTTTGATGGCAAGAAAGTAAGCCATAGACTGGACTTCAATATTGATGAATTCCGCAGTAGTGGCGACATAGTTGATGCAATGCACAGAATATCCGTATCTGGTGTTCAGGAAAAATTTCCAGCCATTATAGAGAATGGGAAAATCAGGATATCCCTGGACAAGGAACGTTCAACTTATATCCTTAAGCCAGCTCCATGGGATCGCACATTGCAAGCACGCATGCAGATTCCGTTGAACGAACACCTGACAATGCAGATAGCCTCACAGGTATATGGAATTCAGACTGCAGCCAACGGTCTCTGCTTCACAAAAGATGGTCAAGCTGTATATATAACAAAACGATTTGACGTCCTTTTGGATGGTTCCAAACTGCTAATGGAAGACTTCGCTGCTGTTGTTGGAAGAAACGAACAAGCAGATGGCACTCATTTCAAATATAGCGGTTGTTATGAGGATATAGCCATAGCAATCAGAAAGAATGTATCAGCATGGATGGTCGACATGGAGCGATTTTTTGAACTTGTAGTGTTCAACTATATCTATGCCAATGATGATGACCACCTGAAAAACTTCGCACTTATCCAACAAGGTCTTGACTATCGCCTTGCTCCAGCATACGATCTACTGAACACGAGTCTTCATATCCAAGGTGATGATTTTGGACTCGACGGAGGCTTGTCACCGGAAATAGAAAAGAGTGATGTATATGACAATACGGGGCATCCTTGCCGAATTGATTTTGAAAGATTCGGTGAGCGTATTGGACTTATGAAATCGCGTATAAAACGAGTTCTCGACAAATACATGTTGCTACCAGAAAAAACATCTACACTTGTGGAACATAGTTTTTTGAACGATAAGATGAAACGATACTATCTTAGAATCGTCAATGAGCGAATATCACGATTCCAAAGAGCATCTGAATAAATCTCGAATTCACTGATATAGATAAGCTAACCAATTATTACGACTTTACCAAAATAATCATCAACCATCTACGCCACATATCCGTTATTTATAACGCTGTATTCATGGATAAAACATAGACTTGAAATCTCTAAAACACAGACTTGTAATTCATAAAAGACAGACCTCGGATTCCCCCACGCCGTGGGGAACAGAACCCCCTAATGTGGGGATGTCTTCCCCCTGGCGTGGGGGGAATATGGGATGCCGAAAGGCATGATACTTCTATGGTACTTCCATGACACTTTTCTGTAAAATATTCAGAAATGTATCATCGGGTTAAATCGTTAGTCTATAATGTTTTAGGGGCTTGACGGCAACCAAGAATGATACTATGACACTTATAAGGAAGCAACTTGATACGGAAGGCTTTTGTTTTCCTCTTCACTACCAGTGGCGGAATTAACAAACAAGCATTATGAAGTTGTGATCAGCTCGGAATTTCCCACCTTTGTGGCAATGATGCCTTATTTGATATTCTTTATCTCTTCTTCTGACAAGCCCGATGCCTGCATGATAGTTTCTATAGGCACTCCAAGAGCCAGAAGATTGGAGGCTATCTTTTCTTTGGCCTTTTTCTCGCCTTCAGTACGTCCTTCTGCATATTTCTTCTTTTCCGCAGTCCGTATGGCATTCACGATGTCGCGGTCGAAATCAGTATGTGGATTGATGTATTTCTCTGCCATAATGCTGCATTTATTATTCAATCAGCAAATTTACGGCATTTTCACCAATAAAACAACACTGTTGACTGGAAATAATTACAACAACCAGGGGTAACGTTGATAAAAACGTTGCCCTTTTGCATTGCACGTTAGCAAATGTGGCGATATGGTTTATGACAGCTTTATTTTTCGAAAGGTGTGCTTTCATGGCTTATTCTCGTATAGTTTGAGTATATTTGCATGCGCTCAAAATCTGGTAGCGCCATCAGGAAAACAGATTTGCCGACACCATAACAGGAAAATAATCATGCAGACAAAACCATATACCAAACGAAAGATTGACAACAGCGAGAGGGTCAATGCCAGCATAGGAAAATCCATCGTCGTAGACTCCGCATCAAGCCTATATATGCAACTGAAGGAATCTTGCGCTGACGACATGACGGAAGAAGAGAGATACGCCATTCTCAAACAGGTATTCCGCCGGGCGGTGGATCAAGCCGTTCTCGACTGCCAGATTGCTTTCGTGGGACTATTCGCCAAGGTGGATTATTGCATCAAGGAATACGATATACCATCCAATATTGCCAATCTCATACAGCTGGGTCGCAAGGACCTCTTTCCACGCCCCAACAGCGACCAGGAACTCTCGGCAGAAGAACTTTCCAAGCTCTTTCCGCATAATCTGAAAGCCACCACGCTGCTGGTGTATCATGTGTGCGGCAAGGAAGAAATACCGGAGCAGCTGAAAGCCTGTTTTCCACGTGCCGACAGGAAGAAGACATGGGGACGATACAGCGAGAAGGTGCTTCGGGTCGTTGTGGAACGTTGGGATGACGAGTATATATGGGCGACGGAAGAGGAAAACAACAACACCCTGCAGATTTCCTACGGCAAAAGCAACCGCATCCTCACGCTTGAGGGGAAATCAGACTGGTCGTACCTCAAGACAACACTCTGGGAGGGAGCCAGACTGAACCTGGTGCGCATCCGTATGGATGAGCGCGGCGAAATCTGTCTGCCGGAGCTTATCATTCTGGAGCCAGACTATCTCATAAACATCACCACGATATCAAGCTGCTTCGAGTCTTATGCCGAATCGCCGTTCGTGAATCTGGTAAACAAGATAAAACCGAATCCCAACACGCTGCCCATACATTTGGGTAACCTGTCGGGGCAGTTTCTCGATGATGTGGTACACGACCGCAACATCGCCTTCAGCGACAGCATCAAGGAGTTTGTCAGCAGGAATATCATGAGCATAATATCATGCCCGGGAATGGAACTTCCAAAGGACCGCATCAGGTTCACGCAAGACGCACAGATACAGAAGCGCAACATCAGCCATCTGATAGGTGTCAGTCTGCCGCAGTCTATCAAAGACTACAACAGGAAAGGTGTGGTTCTCGAACCGTCGTTCTTCAGCGAGGTGCTGGGCATCCAGGGACGCCTTGACTTCTTGTGGCAAAAGGATAAAGACATCATCATCATAGAGCAGAAATCAGGAAAGGGGGATTTCGTGCCTTACACTTCGCCATCTTATAACCCCAACATACCCAAAGTGAGGGAACCACACTGGGTGCAGGCCCTATTGTATGGTGCGTTGCTCACCTATGGATATGACAAGTATCCGTCGGAAATCAGAGGCATCATGCTCCTCTACTCCAAATACTCTGAAGGACTGGTCAGCTCACCTAATGCCCCGCAGCTGCTGCACCGCGCCATCAGGATGCGCAACCTGCTCGCATGGAGCGAGATACTGTATGCCAAGGAGGGACTCAACATCCTGACAAGTCTTACTCCCGACATGCTGAACAAGAAGAAGGTGACCGGACGGTTGTGGGAGGATTACATACGGCCTCAACTTTCAGAACTCCTTTCGCCCATCGCCTCTGCATCAAAGCTTGAGCGTCTGTATTATCTCCGGTTTCTGCGCTTTCTGGAAAACGAGCAGCTGCTTGCCAAGGTTGGCAACAAGACGAAGGAGGATTCCGGCTTCGCCTCAACATGGAATGACACGCTGGAGGACAAGAAGGCTGCCGGCAACATCTACGACAAGCTGCACATCGCCGGATATGACTTTGAGGACAAGCAGGAGACGTCTGTGAGCGGAATAAAGCTCCGGTTTGAAGAGCCACAGTCGGCTGACACCACAAATTTCCGCATCGGCGACATCGTGATGCTCTATCCATACAATTACAACAAAGACACGAAGGTGCCTGACGCATGTGCGCAAATGGTACACCGCGCCACCATCATCGACATGCGCAACGACAGTATAGAACTGCGTCTGCGCTGCAGCCAGACGGACAAGACTGCTTTTGAGAAAAAACCTGACGACACACTATGGGCAATAGAGCACGATATGCTTGAGTCGATGACGGGCTCTCTGTATAGCGCCATGCACTCCTTCCTCTCTGCTCCCAAAGAGCGACGCAACCTTATCCTCTTGCAGCGCCAGCCGGAGACCGACCCTACGATAAGGCGCAAGGGGGAATACGGCAACTTCAACACGCTCGTTGACCGTGCGAAACAGGCGCGCGACCTGTTTCTCATCATCGGTCCTCCGGGAACGGGCAAGACATCCTACGGACTGGTGAACCTGCTGAAGGAGGAACTGTTGGAGGAGGACACCAACGTGCTGCTGCTATCATACACAAACCGGGCGGTTGACGAGATATGCAGCAAGCTTGTGGAACTGAAGGAGGAGGAACCCGACTTCGACTTCGTGAGGATTGGTTCTGAACTCTCTTGCTCCAAGGAATACCGTCAATATCTGCTGAGCAACAAACTGAAATCCCAAGACCTGGATTCCGGCAGAAAGACCATCCGCTCCACGAGGGTGTTCTGCGGAACGACTGCCGCGCTCAACGCCAACGTGTCATTGCTGCAGATAAAGCACTTCAGTCTTGCCATTGTCGACGAGTCGTCGCAGATTCTCGAGCCACATCTCATCGGACTGCTCAGCGCACAGAAGGACAACCTGTGCAGGATAGACAAGTTTGTGCTCATAGGCGACCACAAGCAGTTGCCTGCCGTGGTGCAGCAGACACCGGAGGAGTCTGCCGTGACTGAACAGGAGTTGTACGACATACATCTCTCTGACTGCCGGTTGTCGCTCTTTGAGCGCCTGCTCACACATTTCAAGACGGGCAGAGGCGACTACGACGACCGCTTCGTGTATATGCTGACGAAGCAGGGACGCATGCACAGAGACATTGCGGAGTTTCCCAACTATGCCTTCTACGGCAACCGCCTCGACATCGTGCCGCTCGACCACCAGATTCTTCGTAATGTGCGCAAAGACACTGGAAACAGCATCATCACCATGCTCACGACCCGCCGCATAGCTTTCGTCACGGCAGAACCGCCAAAGCGGTCGCTATCGGCAAAGACAAACAGCGTGGAGGCAAGGATGATTGCCGCCACCGTACGCGCCGTGTATGAGCTGGCATCCGGTTGCTTCGACACGGAAAAGACGGTTGGCGTGATTGTGCCCTACCGCAACCAGATATCCACGGTGAGAAACGAGATAGACAAGTTCGGCATTCCCTGTCTTCATGACATCACGATAGACACCGTGGAGCGCTATCAGGGCAGTCAGCGTGACTATATCATATATGGTTTCACCATCCAGCAGCCGTATCAGCTCAACTTCCTGACGAGCAATGTGTTTGAAGAGGACGGACTGGTGATAGACCGCAAACTGAATGTTGCCATGACCAGGGCGAGGCTGAACCTGATTCTCATCGGAAACCCTGTTCTTCTCAACGAGAACTTCACTTTCTACAAACTGATGGAGTTTGTGAGGAGCAAGGGTGGATACTTTGATGTAGCTCCGGATGATTATTGCAAAGGAAACTTTGAAGTAAGCGAAACGGTTGACGCCTATGAAACGACAATGGCTGAGGAAACATCGGGCATGTCATCCCGATTCGCCGCCGCATTCAGCAAGCATGTCGTGGATGCGATAAAAAATGATTCGCGCACAAGAGGACACGAGATAATCCTCGGCAATACGACGGATGCCAACATGTCGCTCATCAACTACGGACGGTCGGACTTCTCAAATGACTCGTCGCTATTCAGCACGGAATTGAATGCCAACCTGATAATGAATGCCGACGATCAGGTATTGCTATACTGTCATTACATCATGCAGAGGTATTATTGCAGTGCGAAAAGACTGTATCAGTCTTACAGCAACTGGTTGTCGGCCATGGCAAAGGATATAAGCGGAAGAATAAGGTTTATAGACATCGGATGCGGACCTGCCACCTGCGGCATCGCGTTTGCAGAGCAAATGGCGGGGCTGTTTCCGGACATTCATTATACTGGCATTGACATCTCTGCGGCGATGAAGGCAATGGCGGAAAAACTGCTGGGAGAAACTACCGGCGACAGGATGCTGATGGATTTCAAGACTTCATTCATGGAGTTGGACGACAGCTATTGGACTTCCGTGTCTGAAGTGCCAAACCTCGTGGTTTTCAATATGTCGTATTTCTTCTCAAATGTAGACTGCACCTTCACAGAAAACCTGGCAGACAGGATTGTCAGCGTGATGCGGAAGCATCCGCTCAACCGTTATGTCTTCATCATCCTGCATTCAGACCACGACACGAAGATACGTTCATTCCTTGTCTTCAAGAGCATGTTGGAACAATATGTGGAAACAATAAAGGCTGAGCGTTCAGCCATCAGCCATGAACAGGAAGGAAATCCCAAGACTCCTCCGTTCTGCTATGAAATATGGAAGTCAAAATAACCCCAAACGACCATCAGCGCCGCTTGGGGTCAGACTCAATGGGGCATATAAATCTCCCGCTTATTTCGTGAGTTTATACCACACCCATGCGATGTATGCCAACACGAACGGAATGGCAAGGCTGACGACACTCATAGTCTTCAGGGTGAACTCTGATGATGACGAATTGTAGATTGTCAGCGACGACTCCATATCGGCATAAGACGGATAGTAAGGCGTGTCGTTATAGCCTGCCACCCAGAAGAGCGACAGAACCACGAGCACCGTTCCAAAACCGGAAAACCAGATTCCCTTGCGGCTCTTTCTGAACAGAGCGGCAAAGACTGCATAGAGCACCATGAGTGTGCCCAAGAGGAAGCTTATGAGCGCCGCCGGCATGGCTATGAAATTGTTGAGATATTTGTTGTCTACCCACTGGAACTCATGCAGGCCGGTAGTTTCGTAACCGCCGGTAGTAAGCAATACTGCCGTTGTGGCGAGAAAGAGAACGACAAATACCGGAGCATTGACACAGAGCTGTTTTCTGTTCCACTCTGCCGTATTCTCGTCTTTCACCTGATTGAGAAACCACAGGTTGGCCTGCACCCTTGTGAGGAACAATACCATCAATCCGAACATCACCACACGCCAATCCAGAAGGACTTCGAGTCCATGCCAGTCTCCCCACTGCGATATCACGGGAGCTGCGGCGTCTGTGAGATTTGTCTTCTCTACCGTGAAATCGCTTCCGAAGAAGAATGTGCTCACCGCGCCGCCCAAGAGCAGCGGCGCAAGAATGCCGTTGATGAAAAGGAAGATGTCATATAGCTTGCGGCCGAGGATGTTTCCGTCGGAAAGACGGTATTTGAAGCTCACTGCCTGCACGACGAAGCCGAAGAGTATAAGCATCCATATCCAGTATGCTCCACCGAAGGAGGTGGAATAGAACAGCGGAAACGAAGCGAAGAAGGCTCCGCCAAAGGTGACGAGCACGGTGAAGGTTAGTTCCCAACGGTGGGCAATGGTATATATCATGTCCTCACGCTGCTCCTCCTTCATCTGGGGTATCATAGACTGTCCGCCCTGAACGAAGAGCATGAAGACCAACAGTGATCCCAAGACGGAAATCAAAAGCCACCAGTATTCTTGTAATAATTGATAGTTCATAGTGTATATATTTGTGGGTTTAACAAAATCAGTTTACGTGTTCCTGCACTTCGGGACCCTTCTTTATCTGCTTTATCATAATGTTTATCTCAGCACACAGCAGGATGGTGAACAACAAGCCGAAGATGACGAATGTGGTGACGACCTGACCTACCGACAGACTTGACACGGCTGCCTGCACCGGCATGATATCCTGGATTGCCCATGGCTGACGACCCACTTCGGCTACTATCCAGCCACACTGGGAGCAGAGATATGCCAGAGGCAAAGTGACAAATGCCAAAAGCGGGAATACACTTATGTTCTTCCATCTGCAGCTCAGCCATCCGCGTCTCTTGAACGACAGGAACACCGTTGCGGCGAGGAACACCAACAGCCATCCGCCTACGGCGACCATGATATGAAAAGGATAGAACACCATGGCTACATCGGGGATTGCTTCTTTCACATCGTTGAAGTAGCCGTAGCCAAAATACTTGTAGTCTGGCTTCAGTTCCTTTTCCGCCTTTGCCATTCCGGCAGCGTCGCCTGCCTTCTTAGCCTCGTTGTATGCCGCCAGAGCCTTCTGGGCTGCCTTGCCGCGCTTGATGCGTTCGGCATACGGAACGGTATTGACCATCTTTCCATCCACAATGTCTTTGCCCTCAATAATGTCTTTGATACCCGGAATAAAGGCATTGGCGTCGTGGCGTCCCAGTATGCTCAATCCCTTTGGTATGGCTATCTCAAACAGCATAGACTCTTGGTCGTCATTCCACTGTTTTTCCGTATTCAATATGCCAAAGCCCACAAGGGACGTGCCTTCCTTGCCCTCATACAGACCCTCCATGGCAGCGAGCTTCATGGGCTGCACCTTTGTCACCTCAACAGCACTGCCGTCGCCGGAGAACATACACAACAGGATACCTACAAGACCTACTGCACCGCCTACCTTGACAGACCTGACGGCAAAGTCTACGTTGCGCTTCTTCATCAGAAACCATCCGCTGACGCATACGACAAAGGCACCGGCGAGACACCATCCGCTGGTGACGGCATGGATGAACTTGTTTACTGCTACCGGCGACAGAGCCACATCACGGAAGCTGACCATCACATTGCGCATCTGGTCGGCAGAAAACTCCATGCCCACAGGATACTGCATCCATGAGTTGGCAACGAGAATCCACCATGCGCTCAGACTCGCGCCAAAGGCAGTGAGCCAGGTGGCGGCGAGATGCTGGCCGGCAGAAAACTTCTTCCATCCAAAGAACATCACGGCGAAGAAAGTGCTTTCGCAGAAGAAGGCAAAGATGCCCTCGATGGCAAGCGGAGCACCGAAGATGTCGCCCACGAACCATGAATAGTTGGAGAAATTGGTGCCGAACTCAAACTCCAGGATAATGCCCGTAGCTACTCCGATAGCGAAGTTTACGCCAAAGAGCGTCATCCAGAACTTGGTGAGACTGAGCCATTCCTGCTTGCGGGTGCGGTAATACACTGTCTCCATCACGGCTACTATTATTCCCAATCCCAATGTCAGCGGCACGAAGAGCCAATGGTAACATGCGGTAAGGGCAAACTGAGCCCTTGACCATTCTACTACGTTGATTATATCCATACGCTATTTTATTAAGGTTTCGTTGTTATCAGATTTTCCCTCACTTTGTCTGCTTTCTCCTCGTCGGTGCCCGAAAGGGCGGGCTGGAAAAAGAATATGCGGAGAACGGCAAACATTATGAAGAGCTTTATGAGGATGATGGTCCACAGCGTCTTGCCGACCGTCATCCCCCTGAAGCCTTCATAATAGAAGAGGAATATTTTACGCAATTTCTCCATATCTTTGCTTTGTTGTCGCTATATAATTGTTTTGGCAAAGATACTATTCCTTCTACAGGTGAACAATTGCAAATATCTATCCTATGATAGAGAATATCTTTTCAGCACGGGATTTTGTCCACAACCGGTCATTAGGGTTTGCTTGGAGCTCGGTGTTGGCAACTATATACTTTGTTTTTCATAACGGTCATAGTCTGATGCCGTATTTCATTATCCCCTCGCCTATCATCCCTGCGGGCATGAATGTCTTCATGGTGTCGGTAATGGTGTTGAGCATACGCTCTCTTACGTAATCCTCCTTGACATACAGCGACACTCGCCTTTGCGAGAGATAGTCGCCTTCTATCGGGCGCACGTTCTCCCGCTGCCTGTCGTTGAGAAACGGAAGGTGCATCTCCGGAATGATGGTAAAACCGCCATTCTCGTCGACGATATGCACAAGGGTGGTGATGCTGCCAGCCTCATAGATATGGGTTCCCTTGCTCCGTGCTTTACAGAAAGAGAAAGCGCTGTCTCTCAGACACTGGGCATCCTTCATTATCCACATGTTCTCGTGTTCCAGATTCTCCGGTTTGAACACGGGCAATTTGCGCCAGCAGCTCTCGGCAAGATATACCATGAATTTCTCTGCATAGAGCGGAATCTCAAGCACCCCATCGCACACATTGCCCGATATCGCCATTCCGGCATCCAGTTCGCCTCGCTGCAGCGCCTCTATCATGAAGTTAACTTTCATTTCCTGTATCGACAATTCCACTGTGGGATACATCTCCCGATAGTGTCTGATGAACTTCGGCAGTATGTATGGCGCTATCGTGGGACCTACCGACAATCTGAACCCGCCGCCTATTTGTCCTTTGTCTTCAGAAACTATCTCGCCGATGCGCTCAATCTCCATCAGCGCATTCTCTGCCTGACGGATTATCTTTTCGCCGGCGATGGTAGGCGTCACCGATCTGTTGGTGCGGTCAAAGATGCGTATGTCGAGTTCTTCTTCCAGTTTCTGCAGCATGGCGCTGAGCGTTGGCTGCGATACATTACACGAGTCAGCCGCTTTCGCAAAATTGCGGAAGCGGTTGACGGCGATTATGTATCTGAGTTGTTGTAGATTCATAATGCGGTGTTAGTGAATGGGTATATATACATTGTTGACTGTTTCTTCTTAGATAAAGAGATTCACGTTTGCCCTGTCTGCACGCTCCATATAGCTTGCCACACCTCCGACGGTGACATTGTCGAGCAGTTCCTCGCGCTTCACTCCCATCACATCCATCGACATCTGGCAGGCTATGAACTCCACTCCATTGTCGATGGCCTGCTGGCGAAGCGACTCCAGAGAGTCCACTCCCTTCTTGTTCATCAGATAGCGCATCATCTTGGCGCCCATACCCATCATGTTCATCTTCGAGAGTGACAGTCGGGATGAGTCTGAGGGCAGCATCCAACTGAACATCCGTCCGAAGATGTCTTTCTTCACCTTTGGCTTGTGAGTCTTCTTTATTGCATTCAGTCCCCAGAACGTGAAGAATATGCTGACTTTCTTTCCGGTGGCTGCCGCCCCATTGGCGAGAACGAATGTGGCGAGCGTCTTGTCGAGATCGTCGCTGAAGAGTATCAACGTCTTTCCCAAATCGTTGGTCTGAGGCTTGGCTGCTTCTATGGCGCATGGTGTGGCTTTCTCTATGAGAGCTATGTGTATGCCAGCCTCCGACCGTTTGCCCAGAAACTTGTTTCCTGTTGTATTACACCATGCCTCTGCATCTCTTGGGAAGGCAGCGTCTGTGGCACGGATTTCCAACTGCTGGCCTGCACTCAATGCGTCCATCGCCTGTTTCATCTTCATGATTGGTCCGGGACACTGGATGCCACACGCATCCACCTTTATCACCTCTTTGTCTGCGGAACACGACGGAGCATCAGCGCTGCATCCTGACGTTTCTGAAGCGTTCGCCTGATTATTTTCTGCTGCTTCGCCGAATCCTTCCGGCGTGTTTATCTTTGCAGTGGCTGCCTTGTATGTCTTGTATCCTCCTATCAGATTGCGCACATTTTCATATCCGTTGGCTTTCAGAATATTGGAAGCCAGATAGCCACGGAGTCCCACTCCGCAGAACAGCCATATCTGCTTGTCTCTCGGTATTTCGGAGAGTCTGTCGCGCATATCGTCCAACGGGATGTTTATGGCTCCAGAGATAGTTCCAAGGGCATATTCATCGGCTGTGCGCACATCGATGAGCGTCACCTTCGTAGTATCAATATCTTTCAGCTCGCGCCAATATAGTGGAGTCATCTTTCCGCTCAGTATATTGCCTGCCACATAGCCTGATATCGCCACGAGGTCTTTGGCTGAAGAGAATGGCGGTGCGTAGGCATGCTCCAGACGGGTGAGGTCGTCTACTGTGGCTCCGTTCTTTATCGCCATGGCATATTCGTCGATGCGCTTGTCCACTCCGTCGTAGCCCACAATCTGAGCACCATAGAGTCTGCCGTCTTCAGGCGAGAAGGTTATCTTGATGTCCATCTGCATACTGCCGGGATAGTATCCGGCGTGGGCGCCATTATGTATAGTGGCTGAGAGATAAGGGATGTCCATCTGCTTGAGTCGCTTTGCCGGCAGACCAGTAGATGCCACGGTAATGTCGAACACTTTGGCTATCGCCGTGCCGATTGCCCCTTCGTATCTCTCCTTGTTGCCCTTCACCATATTGTCTGCCACGATGCGAGCCTGGCGGTTGGCGGGTCCTGCAAGGAAGTTCAGCCACGGTTTGCCGGTGATGGGATGAGGATATTCTATGGCGTCGCCTACGGCATAAATGTTCTCGTCTGATGTCTGCAGATACTCGTTCACCCAGATGCCGCGCATATCGCCAAGTTTCAGTCCTGCTGCCTGTGCCAGTCGTGTTTCCGCTCTCACACCAATGCTCAGCAACACCAAGTCTGCCTTGAGACTGATGCCTGATTTGAAATGCACTTCCAGTTCTTCTCCCTCCTGAGAGAAGCCTTCCACAGCCTGTTCCAGATACAGTTTCACGCCCTGCTGCTGCAGATGGTCGTGCACGATAGCCGCCATCGAATAATCTATAGGCGCCATCACCTGGTTTGCCATCTCCACCACAGCCACCTGTGCGCCGGCGTGCTTCAGATTCTCTGCCATCTCCAGGCCGATGAATCCACCTCCCACAATGACAGCACGCCTCACCTTGTGGTTGCTCATGTAACGCTTGATACGGTCGGTGTCGCTCACGTTTCTAAGCGTGAAGATTCCTTCGCTGTCGATGCCATCGAGAGGCGGCACCACTGGCGACGCTCCCGGTGAGAGCAACAGTTTGTCGTAACATTCGCTATATTCCTTGCCGTCGGCGGTGCGCACGGTCACTTGTCTGGCTGCCGCATCTATCGCCGTTACTTCGCTCCTTGTGCGCACGTCGATATTGAAACGTCTGCCGAAAGCTTCTGGAGTCTGCACAAACAGACGGTCGCGGTCTTCTATCACTCCACCGATATAATATGGCAATCCGCAGTTGGCGTATGAGATATGTTCTCCTTTTTCAAAGAGTATGATTTCTGCATCTTCTGTCATTCGTCTGATACGTGCGGCAGCAGTAGCTCCACCTGCCACTCCACCCACTATGAGGAATTTTTTCTTGTTTGCTGTCATGGCCGATATATATTTACTCCCCAAACGGTCACTAAGACGTTCAGTAATGGTGAAAGAATAACTTGATCAAATTTTGACCTGTATTATTGTCGGTCAAGTTATTGTTTTACCTTTACTCAATTGGGTATTTTATTACTGTTTGCTGTCTTTTCTACTTCACACTCTCTATCACTTGCTTCAGTTCGTTTGCCGACATGGCACCGCTCTGTCGCCATTTCATCTCTCCTCCGTTGAAAATCATCAGGGTGGGAACGGACTGGATGCGCATCTGCATGGCTATGGCTTCGTTTTTGTCTACGTCAACTTTCACTATGCGTATGCTGTCGCCAAGTTCTTCCTTCAGTTGTTCCAAAACGGGATGCATTGTCTTGCACGGACCACACCATGTGGCAAAGAAGTCAACAAGGGTCAGTTGACCGCTCTTTATTATATCTGAAAGCTTTTCCATATCTTTTATTTTTATTGGTTAATACTTGGTCTGTCATCAATTTTGACGATGCAAAGATACGGCTTCTTCTATAGACAAACAAATGAGCATATCTATATCATAATAGACTGCAACTATCATAAACTTAAACCGGTCTACCCAAATTATAAAAAACAAAATACAATCAAGTCCTAATGATCATTTTGTTTTAAACCGGCAGAAACTCCATGCTTTTACCTGTCTCCAATACAGAACAGGATACTTGAGCCTCAACATTTTTATGCTCTAAAATGGGCACGATGCTTGCCCATGTGGGGCAAGGTGCTTTCTCAACAGGGGCAAGGTGCTTGCCCCTGTTGGGCAGAATTTATGCCAGGCGGTTGCCCAATAAGTTCCTTTCATCTGATAATTGTAAGCGCATCCGCGATGATAGTGTTACGCTTACTTTCCATGATACTTTAATGATACTTTAATGATACTTTTCTGTAAAATATTCAGAAAAGTATCATTGGGTCAAATAGCTAGTCTATAGCGGTTTAGTTGCGTCATTAAGGAGGAAAATGATACTATGACAGATTTTTGATGACAAACAAAATTCATAGCGATGTAATAACGATTAGGGACAAACAGGAAGTGTACAATCGGATGGAAAATGGTCGTACGCTCAAATTGAGAATGTAGATGTGGATGTCAGTGGGACTTCTTATTTCGAACCGAGGAAAACTCTTTGCCACGAATGAAGTTCAATTAACAGACAATGCCATTGACATCTTCCTCGCTTTTGTTGGTCACATGTCATGTAGCGCAGACACTTATGTTTCGCTCGGCGCCTCCAATGGTTGTGCCGACCAACTCACGAATTGGGACGGAATACAGAAGTTGGGGGTGAAAAAAACAACAAAGAGAAAAACCTATAGGCTATCGATAAATCTCATATTGACAAGAAAAGAGATAATCGCTCGGATATTACAATGGGATTAATCACTCACTGTAATATCTGAGCACAATTACCAATCTAATTAATATGTTTTGTCACTCTGACACTAATCTCATACAACAAATATAGAGGTATTGTCACCAAGATGAGAGTCATCAAATCTGGGGGAGTTATAATAGCAGCGACAAACATTATGATTATTAATGCATGTTTTCTGTATTTTGCCAACATACTATAAGAAACAAATCCCATTTTAGCTAACACAAACATTATTAAAGGCAGTTGAAAGACAATTCCCATTACAAATGTTAGCGAAGTAAATGTTTCTATATAAGAATCTAACGTTATCGTACTATGTACCTTTTCTGCAACGCTATAAGTTCCCAAAAAACGAAAAGAGATGGGAAATATAACGAAATAACTCATCAGAATTCCAAGTATAAATAACAAATATATCATAGATACAACTAAAACAGAATGTTTTTTTTCGCTTTCGTAAAGTGCTGGAGATATAAATCGAAAAAGTTCGTAAATGATATATGGGGAAGCACCTAATAATGCCAAATAAACAGATGTTGTTATATGCGTCATAAATTGACTTGACAAATCTGTTGCAATTAAATCTATACGAAACTCTTCGAATTTAAAATCAAATCCGATATTACTTGCCATACATTCTATCATCTGATAAGTAGTAAAGTCATATTCACTTGGTGCTAATAGTATTGACCAAATTGTATTCTTGCAACAGAATACGACAATAGCAAAAATTCCGACTACAGATAATATACGAAACAACATTCGGCGAAGCACCTCTAAATGCCCACCGAATGTCATTAAATTTTGACTATTATTCTCCATTTCCAATATGAGAATTCTTTGCGTTTAGTCCTTCTTTCTGTTTGCCGTTTTCTACGTCTTCCGATTGTTTTTCTGCAACATTCGGCTTTTCAGAATCTTCATTCATACCTTTTTTGAATTCCCTAACGCCTTGTCCTAAACCACGCATCATTTCAGGAAGTTTCTTACCACCAAACAAGAGCAGAGCGATACCGCCAATGAGTAATAACTCTGTTGCGCCGATAAACAGCAATTGATTTACAAATAAAAAATGTACCATAGCATTACCCCTTTACTAAATAAATTTCACACGTATCAAAATTGATTTCCCAGTTACCACCTTCGATAGCTTCCCATTGATATTTGGCACTCATTCTGTCCCACCATGCTTGAAAGCGTATGCCAGTTTCGCCAAGATCACTCACAAGTTTCTCATACAATTCTGTATTGTCAGCAGTTAGAATCTTTGCCAATTCGTTTAAGCCATTACGACGTTCGAAGAGCTGTTGAATCTCGCCCTTCTCTTCTTCTGTAACTTTTCCTACTACTTTTAATCTTGTCATAGTCATTTTGTCTTTTTAAATAATATAGTATACATTGGCTATTCCCATTCCTTTCTAACATCAAAAGGATCAAGATAAGTTATTTCCTGTATTTCTTCTTGGTCAGGAAGGAAGGTGCCATGTTGCCGAATGGAATTCAACAACTCACGACTTGCATTTCTTTCTAAATGCGCCATAACGCATTGTTCATGACTCGGCGTATTCACCTCAAAGGTCGTCTTCCGATTCAGCCATACACATCGTTTGCATTGGTAAGCATCGCAATGACGACACAATGGAGCATGGTCAAGTTTATATAGTTGGGAATTCTTGATATCCAGTCCATTTTCCAAATCACCAATTGGAGTATTCAAGTTTCCTATTTCATCCTCTTCTTTCACTACATAGAATGCAGGACACACATAAAATTTGCCATTGGGAGCTAATGTTATACTTGTATCTCCAGCTCCACAATTGTTCATCTTGTTTAGCATCATACGGTCGGTCAGAAGATTTAATTGAATAGTAGAACCTTCGACATACAATGCCTCTATACTTTTCGACAATATTTGAAGCGTCTTTGAATACGTTTTGAAGTCATCTTCAGTAAAGGATTCAACATCTGTTATAACGATATTTAAGCGTCTTATCTTTCTAAGCAATGGTATGACGTCGTCTATCTCTGCAAATAAATCGCAACGCTTCGTTCTGATAACATACGAAACATCATCAATAGAATAGTCGACAAAGCCTTTTGCTTCTGTTATACTATTGAAAACAACAACATCTGCGTCATCAGCCACTTTTGCAGGTTTTATTTTTATATGGTCGGTACTGTCTATTACCTCCTCGTAGTTTGGTAGCAAGGGATAGTCTGGATACACAAACTGAATACTCAAGTTTTCTTTCATTGCATACACAATTGCAGACTTCAGAATCTCCAGTGGCATTAAGTGTCGCTTGTCCTTCTTATTTTGATAATGACAGAACGAAACCGATGTGTCATCGAGCAATATGACAATGTATTGTATCATTCCTTGCCTCCTTCCTTTTCCAATTTATGGTAAAGCTTATTCCAATAATAATTGTTTGCTCTTACTCTTGCTTTGTGCATCTTGCATATTGCCGTAGCACGTTGGAATATCGTTGGTGTTTCTGCTGCGTCATAGTTCTCACCTTGACACCAAGCACATCCCTCTGCAACCTCGCAATCAATACATTCTTGTGTAGATTGTGTACATCTATCCAAAGTCAAGAATGGACGCAACTTGTTTTTATCAATGCCATTATGAATGTTTCCGATGATCCAAGCCTTTTTATTACGAAGTGAGTATTGTGCAAAGCGAGTACATGGATAGAAGTTACCTTGTGCGTCTATTGCCAACATCTTTCCAGCTCCACACCAATTCCCATTCTGTAATTCACAATCCAAAGGCTTTCCTATATTCTCGTTAAAGAAAGAACAAGCGTAATCCTTATAATATTCCTTGTCTATTATGATGTCAGCAAGACTTGTCAATTGGTATTCAAAGAGTTTGTCATCACCTTCTTTCCATACATCCTCGAATACGCAATTAATATTTACCTCATGAATACCGAGGCTATACAGATGCAAGACACTCTCCTTTATATAGGGAATATCGTTACTACTGATAGTCACCTTAGTACTGGCTTTTGGAAATTGCTTTAGCCATAAAGGGATGTTTCTTACCACATCATCGTATGAACCTTTTTCCTCTTCTGCTTTTGGCATGATGCCATGTTCCATATCCTTGGTTTTCCAGATGCGATTAAGGTCGTGTTTCTGCTTCGTACCATCAATTGTTATTCCTATTGACAAATGGTCACGATTCTTTTCGATAAACTTCTGCACTTTCTCCGTATCATAATTGATGCCATTTGTAGAGAATGAGAAGCGATAAGAGTTGAACCAATGATGATTTCTACGAAACATCTCTGTTTTGAGATAATCACAAATTTTGTCTATCAAGTCTATCTCTAAAAAAGGTTCTCCACCAATGAAATCCCATACAACGCTTTCTTCCTTCATGTCATCCTCGTGACTGAGGATGTAGTCAATAGCAGTTTTTGCTACCTCCCAAGACATTCGCTCCTTAGAGTTTTTCCCCACGAGATAGCAATACTTGCATGCTAATTGACAGTCCTTCGTGACAATAAACGTTATGTTCTTTGCCATTCCAGACTGCCAAATTTGTTCATTGCTCTTCATCAAGTAATCTGATTAAAAACTGTTCATACTTGAACATCCACCGCTACAGCGACCTTGACAAGATCCTTTACATGTGTTTTGGCAGCTATATGAACAAGCACCACCACATGAGCCACTACAACCTCCATAGCAATCACCACGACAAGAGTTACTGCAACTATAGCTGCAACTATAATTGCAATCCATCGCTTCTTCTGCGGCTTTTACAATACCTGGCGCACCTGCTAAAGCTATAGCGCCAAGTATTGGCAGAGCACCTTTTGCTGCTTTTTTGAAGAACTCTCTTCTAGACTGAAGTTCTTCGTTTTTTTCATTTTGCTTCATAATGAGCCTAATTAAAAAAAATCCATAGACTCCAATATGGCTAATTATAAGGATTCTAATATACACAAATAATAAACGTGGAGTCAGTCCTGTCACTCGTTCCACGATTCGTAGGCCTTCGCATTGCCCTGTCAGTCGAAACGAGCAACGCCGAAAGCCCCACGTATGATGCAAGTATATAATTCACCCATTATTGACAATAACGACAAAGCAGTCTGATGTCAATGAGAGGCTGTATACAATACATCCCATGAGGCGTTCCCGTTGCTTTGTTCTTGACTGACATATGAGTTTGCGAAGTTCACGAATCGTCAAAACCAAAGCGTACAGTTACGCCTTATATGTATATATGTCTGCCCAACCTCTGCCCATCGGGGCTTCCGGTATGGGTATAGACAATACAAAGGTAACATTTTTTTCATTGAATACCACTTTGTTTGGCAAACAAAACGCTCTTTAAGTCCTGATTTAACATTATTAAATATAAATATATCAAAAGCAAACAATAGAATCTGGAGAATACAGGTTACAATAAAGCGGATACAGGTTACAATAAGGCGCAAAGAGCGTCTGAATCTTAAGGTGGCAGAACACTGCCGCCATACGAATCCGACAATGAAATGACAACAACAAAATTCCAAATACGATGATGAAAATAACGAGGACCATCCTGACCACCACTATTCTGTGCGCTACGCTGAGTGCCGCGGCGGGAGGGAAGAAGAAAAGCGTATTCATCCCAATGGACTACTCCACTTGTGGCTACCATGCCTCTGTGGGCGGTATTCCCGACGTGAGGAATGCCGTGTTCGTGGATTGTCAATCCGACGATGCCGATGCCAGCCTCCGTCTACAACGCACCATCGACTACGTGTCGCGACTGAAGGCAGACAAGCAGGGACACCGTGGCACGGTGCTTATCGGCGAAGGCACGTTCTATCTCGACAAACCGTTGAGAATCAGTGCATCGGGAGTGGTATTGAGAGGTATGGGAAAACGGAAGACGAAGCTTGTGAAGCGTGGCACCGACCGCGGTGCCCTCGTCTATATCGAGGGACAAAGTGCAATGACAAAAGGTGACACGATAATGGTGGCTGACCAGAAACTGGCTGCCGGAAGCCTGAACATCACGCTCTCCTCCACTGCCGGAATCAAAGTTGGCGAGAGGATAATGGTTTTCAGACCGTCTACCAAGGAATGGATAGAGAGTCTGGGATGCAATGACTTTGGCGGAGGACTCGACTACACGGGATGGAAACCTTCAGACATCGACATGAAGTGGACAAGGACTGTGGAGAGCGTAAAAGGAAACGTAATAACCATCGACGCTCCCATCACGATGGCTATAGACCAGAAATACGGAAGGGCTATGGTCATCACCTCTTATAATAAGGGGGAGATAACGGAATGTGGTGTGGAGAACATGACGCTCGCCTCTCAGCACAACGACTGGAACCCGAAGGATGAGGACCACTGCTGGGACGGGGTATGGATGAACAATGCCGGCGACTGCTGGGTGAGACGTACGGATTTTCTGCACTTTGCCGGCAGCGCCGTGAACCTGCAGAGGCAGACAAGGCGTATCACCGTTGAAGACTGCATAGCGAGCGAACCGGTGTCGGAAATCGGAGGCTGGCGCAGAAGGGTGTTCCTGACGAGGGGCGAACAGAATCTCTTCCAGCGCTGTGTGTCGAAGGATGGATTTCATGATTTTGCAGCCGACTTCGCTGCTCCAGGACCTAACGCCTTCGTGCAATGCGACGCCGAAGGGGCTCTCAGCTTCAGCGGCAGCGTGGGTTCATGGGCACCGGGACTACTGTTCGACGTGGTGAACATCGAGGGAGGCGACCTCTCGTTCCGCAATCTCGAAAACTGGCAGATGGGAACGGGATGGAACACGGCAAACAGTATGATGTGGCAGTGTACGGCATCAACGCTCTACTGCTATTCTCCTGACAAAGACAACCGTTCGAGCGCCAACGCCTGCTGGGGCACGATGACAGGCAACGGGGAATGGAGCGGCAGCAACGACGCCGTGACCCCGCGAAGCCTCTTCTACAACCAGCTGCAAAAGCGTGTGGGCGATAAAGGCAACAACGGTTATGTATATAACAGGAACATCACAGCATCGAGCAGTCCTACAATAGAGGTGGCACAGAGGCTCGCCATGGAATCGGTTACCACACCACGCGTGACGATAGAGATGTGGACTGACTCCATACCATACACCGCAAGCATCTCGGCAAACGGACTCAAGAACATCAACGACATAAAGTCAACAAACACCCACGGCAAATCACTGAAGGGCAGCGACGAGAACACCGTCAACAAGGCTTTCGTCATTTCAAACGGAAAGATGACATACGACGGCAGACTCATCGTCGGCAACCGATATGCCATACCTTGGTGGAACGGAAGGACGAAAGACAACTTCGTGGTAAAGGGCGCAAAACCTGCCATAACGAGATTCGTGCCCGGAAGGGAGGGCACGGGATGGACAGACCGCATCGACTCTGTGGTGACATTCTTGAAAGACAACGGATATGCCATGCTCGACAACCATTACGGACTATGGTATGACCTACGCCGCATCGACCACGAAAGAGTGAAGAGAGCCGACGGCGACGTCAGCGCTCCATTCTACGAACAGCCTTTCACCCGCTGCGGCAAGGGCAGGGCGTGGGACGGACTGAGTCTGTATGACCTGACGAAACCAAACCTATGGTACTGGCAAAGGGAACGCGACTTCGCACTGGCTGCCGCCAAGGAGGGAATGCTGCTGTTCAACCAGAACTATTTCCAGCACAACATCATCGAGGCTGGCGCCCATTGGGTGGACGCTCCATGGCGACCGGTGAACAATGTGAACGGCACGAGCTTTCCAGAACCTGTACCTTTTGCCGGTGACAAGAGAGTGTTCATGGCAGAACAGTTCTACAACGAACAGGACCCTGCCTTGCGCCCACTGCATGAAGGATATATCCGCATGTGTCTCGACCAACTGAAAGACAACGGCAACGCCGTGCAGCTCATCAGCGAGGAATACACCGGACCGCTACATTTCACACGCTTCTGGCTGGAGACTATAGCGAAATGGGAAAAGGAAACGGGCAGACACCCCATGATAGCCCTCAGCTGCACTAAAGACGCACAGGACTCCATACTCGCCGACCCACAGCTCTCAAAGGTGGTAGACATCATCGACATACGCTACTGGCACTACAACACCACCGGTCTTTGGGCTCCTCCTGCCGGCAAGAACATGGCACCAAGACAGTTCATGAGAAAGATGAAAGTGGGAAAGACCGGATACAAGGAAGCATACCGGGCAGTAAGGGAATACACAAGTATATTCCCTGACAAAGCGGTAACACTATTCGCACAGCAATATCCGCAGTATGGCTGGGCTATACTGATGGCCGGCGGATCACTGCCAAACATACCGGTAGACGACCAGAAATTCCTATCTGACGTTGCCAAGATGAAAGTAGTGGACAACAACCAGACTGCATCGGGGGCTTATGATATGATAGGTGACGATGGCATTGGCTATGTGGTTTACAGCCATACCGACAAACCTCTCTGTCTGACTGTCTCCACTGGGCGCTACAACATATTCTGCATAGACAAAACCAGCGGCAGCATAAGGTCTGTGGCAAAGAAAACCGCCATCAACGGAAGCTACACACTGACTGAAAGCAAGGCGGAACAGGTGTACTGGATAGAAAAGATATGAGAAAAAACATTGAAAACCGAATAACATAACGTCAGCGAAACATAACGAATTGATTAACGGGTATTGCAAAATGAAGTGCAATACCTGTTTTTTTTATAGAAAAACCAATTATTACCATAAAAACAGACTTGATATAAAACAATTGTATCTTTACAATTAGTATCTTTGCAACAACAAATCTATAAAACTCTAAAACAAACTCTCCCGCCATGAGTGGGAACATTATAAAGCAGTATTTCTTATCAAACTATGGTAAACTTTTCGCAACTCTACGACAAACACGTGGACAGTCTGTTCTCGTTCGGATCTAAATTCACATCAGACCGCGAGCTCATCAAGGACTGCATACAGGACGTATTCGTAAAACTGTTCAACAAGAAAGAAACATTAGACAAGGTGTGCAACATCGAGTCGTATCTCTATGTCTCGCTCCGAAACCGCATCAACGACGAGTTCCGCCGCCAGGTGCGCCTGTCAGACGAGGAGATAACCGACTACAACACCCGCCGACTTGCCGAACAGAATAATTCATACGACTTCGAGAAGATGGAAGAGGAGAAGAGGCGTAACGAGGCAATGGAACAATACATCCACAATCTGTCGCCACGCCAGCAGCAGATTGTACACCTATATTATATAGAGCGTCGCAAATACGACGACATCTGCCAGATAATGGGCATCAGCTACCAGTCTGTGCGCAACCTGATGCACCGCAGCCTTAGCCGTATGAGAGAAATGGCTGCCGAGAACAATTGAGCGGACTGCAGACTGACATACTTGTCGATTTCTCTCAAAAAATATCTCAGTATATGAGTACATAGTCATAAAATCCTCGTCTTATAAGCGTAAAAAACATTGAAATAATACTGCTCAATTAAGACTCGACTGAAGAATATGACTGACAAGTACACACAATACGGGAAACGACAGACAATGCCACAAAGCGGCATAGGAACAACAGTACCTCTGTCGGAAAAAGAAAAGGCTGACTTGAAGATGCGAATCCTGTTTGCATTGAAGTCCGACGCATGACAAGAATGAAATTTATATTACAACTCTATACCAATTATCGTTTTTCAGGATACAAACATAGCAGCCCCCAACCGGATATTAGGACTGGTCTGAAAAAGACACATTATTCACAGCCTGATACCGTATGGAGGAGAAATACTAATAAAAGAAGGTGGGAATATGCGAATATTCCTGCCTTTCTTTTTATATTTTGAAGAAATGCCGTAACTTTGGAGCCAAATCGGTCATCATTGAATAGCTACATAAAACGGCATAATGACCGTTTTGATGGTGGCCACAGAGTAATAAGACTACTGACAAACAACTACAAGAGGAATCATCATGAAAACCATAATATTGGCAATATTCTCATTGCTTATCCTGCCGTTGCATACTAAAGCACAGGCTACGGACATGACAGTGGATAGATACTCCACCGAAAACGGACTGCCATCCACTGCCGTCTATGGATCTCTCAGAGACCGCGACGGACTGCTATGGCTCGGCACATGGTACGGACTGATGTCGTATGACGGAACGAAATTCACGCAATATGCCACCCGACGCGACACCAAGTCGGACATCCCGCCACGCAAGGTCATCTCAATCGTGGAGGACAACAGAAACAACCTCTGGATAAGGACCACAGACAACCGACTCTTCCGATTCGACAAGACCACCGAACGCTTCAATGACATGTATTCGGAACTGAAAGGCGTGTCGAAGAACATGAGGGTGATAAAGGTACAGGCGATGGACAACGGCAACACGCTGCTATACACACGCGACAAGTGTCTATATGAGGTCTTCACAGACAAGGAAAACAACCCCGCTATCAAGCCCATATACAACTCACGCCACGACATCGACAGAACGACGATGAGACTCAAGCACAACGTGGTGGGCGAGACGGCTGACTACATATTCTGGCTGGGACCTAACTTCGAGGTAGCCACAATATCAAAGCCCAAATCTCTCAAAGGCAAAAGGATGATCTCCAGACCGGGCAGAGGCGTGAAGGCCACATGTTTCGGCATCGGGAACGGCTTGGTGATGATTGGCACGGCGAATGGCTATGCCATATCCATCAGCATGAAGACGGGACAGACACGCATCATACACACCACATCTACATCGCCAATAAACACCATCACTACGATAGGAACCCAAACGTATCTCTCTACTGCCGACGGCATTTATGACGTGAACGGGAAACAGGTTTCCGCCATAAAGACAAAGGCAGAAACGGCTTTCGCCGACAAGGAAGGGAAGCTCTGGATATATGGTCTAGCCGACGGACTGACCATGTTTGACCCAAAGACAAAGGCAACCGCACATTTTGCCACACCGATGGAAACAACGCTGGATGCCGTGAAATTCTGCGATGCCGGCGACAACGGACTCTTCGTACTGCTGCGCAACGGAAAGGTGTGGCGCTATGACAGGACAACGAAACGGATGGGCAGCATAGACAATATGCTGACATCAACATTCACCCAACAGCTCACTCCTACGTTCTTGAATGAACAAGAGAGTCCGTCATTCTCTGATATCAATATCGACAGAGACGGACTACTATGGCTCTCGTCTACAAACAGCGGACTGTTCAAGGTGCGCTTCCCACACCGACATATCTCCTATCTGCTTTCCTCGCTTCTAGCCGGCGACACCAACCCGAATGACAACAACTACGGAATACGCGCCCTGTACCAGAGCCGCGACGGACTACTGTGGATTGGCACAAGGCGGGGAAACGTGTACTGCGTGGATCTGATGACCAACAGCGTGGTGAGGAAATACAATGGCACGATAGGCATCGTATACAACATCATGGAAGACCGCAGCGGCAACATCTGGCTGGCATCTAAAGGTGGCGGACTGACGAAGGCCACTCCCGACAAAAGCTGCCAGCAGGGCATGAGACTGACCACATACAGACACAATGCCAACGACCGCTATTCGCTGAGCAACGACAAGGTGTATTACACCTTCCAGGACTCAAAGGGCAGAATTTGGGTATGCACATACGGCGGAGGTCTGAACCTCATAGCAAACAGAAGCGGAAAGACAGTGTTCATAAACAAGAACAATGAACTGAAACAATATCCTCACAATGACCTGTATCTGAACGTGAGGCAGATAGCCGAAGACAACGACCACACGCTATGGGTGGCAACCACCGACGGACTGCTCTCTTTCGGTGCCGGTTTCAAGGCACCGAAAGACATCACGATAAACGACTACAGACGGGGCGACAACCCAACCGTAGTGGACAACGACATATTCTCCATATTCAAAGACAGCAACGGAAGCATCTGGCTCAGCATCTTCGGATGCAGCACAAACAGAATAATAGGCTACGACAAACGAAGCGGAAAGCTGCATCTTGAGAGCATGCGTGAAAACAACATGGTGGGCAACATAGTGTCTACTATGACCGAAGACCACCATCACCGCCTGTGGCTGACGACTGAAAACGGACTGACAAACATCAGCTTCTCTGATAGCGACCACTCGGTGAGGACATACGGATTCCTCGACGGAGTGATGCGCAACAAAGTGGAAGACAACAGCAGCATCTGTCTCTCCGACGGCAGGATTCTCATGGGCTGCAGGGAGGGAATAATAGTGTTCAGTCCTGACGAACTGGATAAAGATTCAAGACATGATTACAAGACCATCATCGTGGACTTCAAGGTGCAGAACCGCAGCCTCGACAGCTTCTCCCCCGCCATCAGCGAGATGTCGCCACGATATGCCAAGGAGATAGTGCTCAACCACGACCAGAACATGTTCTCCATAGAGTTTACCACTCCGAACTTCATAGACAACAGCCGCACGACATTCAAATACATCCTCGACGGATATGAAAACGAATGGCACCTGAACGACAACAGCCGTCTGGCGTCATACGCCAACGTGCCGCCTGGCAGATACACATTCAGAGTGAAGTCTGTCTACGACGACTCACCAGAATGCACTATCCTCATCACAGTGCTGCCGCCATGGTGGGCCACGTGGTGGGCATACACCATCTATTTCATCCTCCTGTGTCTTGCCATATATGCCGGCATCAGACTCTCGCTATATATGATAAGGATGCGCAACGAGGTGTATATCAACGACAGACTGGCGGAACTGAAAATCAGATTCTTCACCAACGTGAGCCACGAACTGCGCACACCGCTCACTCTCATTAAATCGCCAATCGAGGAACTGAAACGCCACGAAACGCTAAGCAGCGAGGGAAAGGAATATCTGCAACTAATCGACCGCAACGCTTCAAAGATGCTGCATCTCGTGAACCAGATTCTCGACCTCCGCAAACTGCAGAACAAGAAGATGCGTCTGCAGCTCTCTCATGCCGACATCAATGCCATCGCAGAGGCGTTCTGCACGGAGTACCGTCTCGCAGCCAAAGACCGCAACATCACGCTATCTTTCAATCTGCCCGAAAAGCCCGTCATGGCTTGGTGTGACGCCGAGAAGATTGCCGTAATAGTGAACAACCTGCTGAGCAACGCATTCAAATATACCGACCATGGCGGCAACATCGCCTTGACTCTGACTGCCGACTATGATGCCGACATCTGCCGCATCACAGTGAGCGACGACGGTGTAGGAATTCCGGAAAAGCAATTGGAAAAGATATTCGAGAGATTCTCTATGGCTGACAACGCCCAATCTTCTGACTCACACCAGCAGGGAACGGGAATAGGACTCAGTCTGTCGCGCGAATTCACCGCTCTGCATCATGGCAGGATATGGGCGGAGAATCTTGCCGACGGCAAGGGAGTGGCGTTCACTCTCGAAATACCGATGAGCAAGGAGAAGTTCAAAGACGACGACCACGACATCCTGCTTGGCGACAATATCAATCCGCAGGATCTGACCTACGCCGGCGACACGGAAGGCATCAGCAGTGATGCCGCAGATAAGGCTGCCGCCAACAACGATACCCATTCTGAAGACCAGTACCGCCCTACCCTTGTGCTCGCCGAAGACAACAGTGATCTCAGACGGATGCTGCAGCTACAGCTGAGCCACTCCTATCATGTGGTGACGGCTACAGACGGTGCCGACGCTCTGGAAAAGATTCTTGACGTGCATCCCGACCTCATCATCACAGACCTCATGATGCCACGTATGGATGGCGTGGAACTGCTGAAGAGAGTACGGCGTGACTTCAGCGTGAGCCATGTTCCGGTGATAGTGCTGACAGCAAAGAACGGCGATGACGACATGATGAAAGCAATCGCCACTGGTGCCAACGCCTTCATCACAAAACCTTTCAGCCACGAGATGCTTGCCACACGCATCCAGCAGCTGTTGCGCGAACAGAGCATATTCCAGCGCAAGATGGTGCTGCAGGCAAAGAACAGTGCAGAACCTGCCGCAAAGGGCAACGGATACGAGGACCATCTGGCAAAGAAAGACCTGCAGTTCGTTGACCGCATCCGCACTATCATAGAGGAGAACTTACGGAACAAGGACTTCAACATCGACACGATAGCCGAGAGTGTGGGACTGAGCCGTTCGGCATTCTTCAAGAAGCTGAAGAGCCTGACGGGGCTCGCCCCCGTAGACCTCGTCAGGGAAATCCGTCTCGACAAGGCAGAGAAACTCGTCGTCACCACCGACAAGAGCGCTTCTGAGATAGCCTATGAAGTGGGCTTCAAGGAATCAAGCTATTTCGGCAAATGCTTCAAGAAGAAATTCGGCATGACACCATTGGAATATCGCAACAAACAAACAAGCAAAGATAACAATGTTAACATGTAGATATATTGTGTGCTTTACGGTTAAAAGATTTTAAATAAACGTGTACATATACACATATTTAAAATATAAGCAATACTTTTGAAGCGTATTTCATACAATCATAAGAAGTAGGACTGAAAAAATTAAGCATCTATTAAACTTTAAAAACTAACGAAACATGAAAAAAATTTTTACTCTTGTATCAGTTGCGCTCTGCGCAATGAGTTTAAACGCACAGGAAGTGTGGAAGGCTGCAGACTATAATCTAGAGAACGTCGTACAGGGCGAAGCCACATCAAACATCTACGGTGGAGGCACTGCCGATGCCCCAGACACGAGCAAGCCGTCAACACTCAAGACTTTCATTATAACAGCTGAGACCGAAAACATGACCATGACAGCCGTTTCTACACCAAACGGCGTGAAAGAAGGCGACAAAGAACCCGTAGCATGGGAGCTTAAAGGCAAAGTGGACGGCAACGATGCACTTATTGTTGACGGATGCAACCCAAAGTTTGCACAGTATCTGATGGGACAGGGGAACCCGGAGATAAGCCACTGGGAGTTTGACGAGGAAACAGATAACGGTACGGCACACCGCGTGTACGGCACATACTGGGAACCGGGCATGGATATGCCGCAGAAGGGTCTCTACTACAGATTCTCTGCAAAGAAATCAGGAACTCTCAAGGTTGCCATCTACGGCAACAAGAACCAAAACCCTACATACATTGTTGATGCCGACACGAAACAGCCACTTGCTCCTTCAACAATCGACGTTTCCATCTTCTACCAGAACACTGGCTTTGCCTTCAAGGGTAGCGTTGACACAGGCGACGCTGAATATCTGAACACTGGCAAGATGGCCGACGACTACGTTCTGCAGCACACCAACGGCATCACACAGAACCGTCCGGTTCTCGGATACGTTTCATTCCCTGTAGAGGCTGGCAAATCTTACCACATGTTCAACACAAAGAGCCAGATAGGTATCTACGGTTTCGAGTTTACAGTCGGAACAACAGGTATCAGCGACATCACTGTCAACAAGGCTAATGCCAATGCTCCTATCTACAACCTTGCAGGTCAGCGCGTAAACAACAATGCCAAGGGCATCCTTATCCAGAACGGAAAGAAGTTTGTTAAATAATTCAGCAATAACAATAATCTAATCCCTCTCATACCCAAACACTATGAGAGGGATTTTCATATATAGGCAAATGGTTACAAATCATTGTTGCCAACGTCATAAAATAAGCTAAAAGGATAATAAAAAACAAACATAACAATTATGATTAGCAAAAAACTATTGTTGGCTGCGCTGACCCTCACGGTCGGCTCAGAGGCGGTACACGCACAGTACCCCGTAATTACACAAGAGGCAAAAGCGAAAATCGACTCATTGACAGCTGTTTGGACAGCCCATTCTGATTCTGCATGGGCTGTTGCATGGCCTATCGTCAAGGCTGAAGCTATGAAAGGACGCCATTATGTGCCTTGGGCTTCTCGTCCATACGACCTGCGCCAGGCAAAGATTCCAGCATTCCCTGGAGCCGAGGGTGGCGGTATGTACACATTCGGAGGCCGTGGCGGAAAGGTTCTCACAGTAACCAACCTCAATGACGACGGTCCCGGCTCGTTCCGTTGGGCTTGTGAACAAGGTGGTGCACGTATCGTTGTCTTCAATGTATCAGGAAACATCGTGCTCAAGACTCCTATCATCGTACGTGCCCCTTATATTACCATAGCCGGACAGACCGCTCCTGGCGAGGGTGTACAGATTTCCGGAGAGTCATTCCAGGTTGACACCCATGACGTAATCGTCAGACACATGCGCTTCCGCCGCGGCAACACACACGTATGGTACCGTGAAGACTCTTTCGGAGGCAATCCTGTCGGTAACATCATGATTGACCACTGCTCTTGCGAGTGGGGACTGGACGAGAACATCTCGTTCTATCGCCATATGTTTGACCTCCATGACGGCAAGCCAAAGCGCAAGGTGCCTACAGTAAACGTAACAATCCAGAACACCATATCAGCCAAGGCTCTCGACACATGGAACCATGCCTTCGGATCTACCATCGGCGGCGAGAACTCATCGTTCATGCGCAACCTCTGGGCTGACAACACTGGCCGCAACCCGTCTATCGGATGGGGAGGCGTGTTCAACTTCGTGAACAACATCATCTACAACTGGGTTCACCGTACTGCTGATGGTGGTGAATACTCTACGATGAGCAACTTCATCAACAACTACTACAAACCAGGACCTCTCACTCCAGAAGGCCCTATAAGCTATCGCATCGTAAAGAGCGAGAGCCGTAGCAACAAACTCTTCGATTATCCGCAATACGGACGAATATATGCTGCAGGCAACATCGTTGAAGGCAACGAACGCGTAACAAAGGACAACTGGGACGGCGGCATACAGATTGCCGACAAGGATCTTCCTAACGGTATTCCTGATGACGTAAAGGCACTGATGCACTCTGACGAACCGTTCACCATGCCTCACATGACCATCATTCCTTCTGATCAGACTTTCGATAAGGTTCTGTCAAACGTAGGAGCTACTTTCCCTTGCCGCGACATCGTTGACCAGAGAATTGTGAATGAGGTTCGCACAGGACAGGCTTACTACGTCAAGAAACTGCCCAAGAAGAATCCATACGGAGATATGTGGGGACTCTCCGACAAATCAAAGAACGAAGAAGGCTTCTTCAAATACCGTCGTCTTGACAATGATTCTTACAAGCACGGAATCATTACCAACATCGAGCAGATGGGAGGATTCCCTAAATACAAGAAGTACACTGCATGGAAAGATTCCGACGGTGATGGAATGCCAGACGAATGGGAGATTGCAAATGGTCTGAACCCCAACGACCCGTCTGACGCCAACCTCGACTGCAACGGCGACGGCTACACCAACATCGAGAAATACATCAACGGCATCGACACTAAGAAGAAGGTTGATTGGACAGACCTCAAGAACAACCACGATACTCTCGAAGGCAAGACAAGTCTGATGTAAAGAAAGAGTATACGAAAAGGTAACAAAACACACAAATGAATACAAATCCGCAAATCAAGCTCATTGGTCTGCGGATTTTTTATTTCAAATAGGCCATCAGGCCGTTGGGTGGGTATCCTTTACAATACAGAAATCACGCCAAGACAAAATCTATTGTATACGAAAACCATTCACTAAATTTGCGAATACTGAAATAATATCATATCTTTGCAAACAAAGACATATATGTATGGAAATAAACTTCAACAAGGAATATTTACGAGACCTTTATAAATTAGGTCAAGCCGATAAGAAGCATAGATTTCAACCGCAAATAGTCAAAAAGTATATACGCATCATTGACTTGATGAGAGATGAAGACAATGTGCTTGGCCTGACGAAATACAAGGCTTTGAATTACGAACATCTTATAGGTGACAAAGATGGTCTTTCCTCTGTAAGAATAAACAATCAGTACCGGATTGAATTTGAAGAATATATCCAAGAGGGCCAATCCTTTGCTACTATATGCAATATAACAGAATTGTCAAATCATTATAAATAAAGATATGAGTGCTAAAAAGACATTTTCACCCGATATGGTCGCCAACAATATTACTCCTGCTTATCCGACACATCCCGGAGAAGTGTTGAAAGACGAAATCGAGTTCAGAGGGATTTCTCAACGCCAGTTGGCTAAAGACATGGGAATTGCGTATTCTGCTCTTAATGAAATCTTGAATGCCAGACGGCCCGTTACAGAGAAGACGGCCTTGCTCTTTGAAGCAGCATTGGGAGTAAACGCAGAACCGCTATTAAGGATGCAGATGCGTTATAATATTCAAGTCATCCGCAAAGATTCATCATTTATGGAACGTCTTGCGAAAATCAGAAAAGCAGCTGCTGTATTCTGAAAACAATACAATACCATCAAATCCCATCAAATCCGCAACCTATAGCACAAATTAGCTACAGGTTGCGGATTTACAACTTTTAAACAACCTTGTTTTAAACAACCTTGTTTAAAACTATTTTTTTTCATATCTTTGCATGCGTAACATCAATCCTATCCAGTTATGGCAAAGAACTTTGAAACTCCATTTGTTTTCGGTGTTCGTGTAGAAGGCGATACTTTTACTGACAGAAAAGAAGAGACAGAACGACTGAAGGCTAACTTTAACTATGGCATCAACACCATATTGATTTCTCCACGCCGTATGGGAAAGACGTCGCTTGTCGACAAGGTATGCTCGCTCGTTAAAAGTGATGACATAAAGATTGCCCATATTGACGCTTTCGGTTGTCGCTCTGAGATAGACTTCATCAATGCCTTTGCAACGGCAGTGGTACGTGCAACATCAACTAAATGGGAGGAATGGATGGAAAACACGAAAGTATTTTTAAGCAGGTTTGTCCCTAAGATAAGTTTCGGACAAGACCCTTTGACTGACTTTTCCATCTCTTTGCAATACAATGCAAGCAACAGTACAACAGAAGACGTGTTGAAGCTACCAGAAATGATAGCACAAGCCAAAGGCTATAGGATTATAGTGTGCATAGATGAATTCCAGCAGATTGGCGATTTCAACGACTCGTTGATATTTCAGAAGAAACTACGGGGAATATGGCAACTACAGAAACACGTTTCATATTGTCTCTACGGAAGCAAGAAACACATGATGGAAAAAATGTTCCAAGACCAGAGCTATCCATTTTATCGCTTTGGAGACCTGTTTTATCTGAACAAGATAAGCGAAGAGGATTGGGTAGCATACATATGTGAGCGTTTCAAAATAACAGGAAAACATATATCTGAAGGACTTGCACACACCATTTGCACCGTGACAGACAGGTATTCTTCTTATGTACAACAACTGGCATGGCTTGTTTGGCTGAAAACCAAGACAGAAGTGACGGAATCTGATGTACAATACGGTATCAACCGTCTGCTCGATGCTTGTGAACCACTGTTCATCCAGCAGACAGAAGATCTTTCTGCCTATCAGATGAATTTTCTTCACGCCTTGGTAAATGGCGTACACACGGGATTCACACAGTCAGCGGTCTTGAACACTTACCGCTTGGGCACGGCCGCCAATGTGACAAGACTCAAAAAAACTCTCGTTGAGAAAGACCTCATCTCGCTCACTGCTCCTAAATATATGGAAATGTGTGATCCGATACTTGCCTTATGGCTGAAAAAGAGGGTTTGGAAAGAGTGACGACACGTTACATACCGACCTCACGGACGTCAATTCTATATAATCATGCATTTTTATATAATTATATACAAGACGTTATGAAACACATCATACTCGCTGCCGCACTGGCCCTTGCCACTGCAGCCCAGGCACAGCAACACGACTGGGAGAACCAGTATGTGCTGCAAAAGAACCGTATGCCGGCACGTGCCGCCTTCATGCCGTATCTCAACGGGAATGGCGACATGCAGATGTCGCTCGACGGGGAATGGAAATTCAACTGGACCAAGACACCCGACGAGCAGCCGGATGACTTCTACAGTCTCTCGTTCGACGACACCGGATGGACTACTTTCGGAGTGCCTGGCGACTGGGAGATGAACGGCTACGGCACTCCCATATACAGCAGCTCCGGATACACCTTCAAGATTGACCCGCCCCACGTGATGCGGGAACCGAAGAAGACCTACACCGCCTATACTGAACGCAACCCCACAGCTTGCTACCGCCGCACATTCTCCCTGCCTGCATCATGGAAGGGGAAAGAGGTGTTCGTAAGGTTCGGCGCCGTGTCGAGTGCCTTCTATCTGTATGTCAACGGACAGCAGGTGGGCTACTCTCAGGGCAGCATGGAACCGGCAGAATTCTGCCTCACGCCATATCTGAAAGAGGGCGACAACATGATAGCGATAAAGGTGATGAAATATTCAGACGGCAGCTATCTCGAAGACCAGGACATGTGGCGCATCGCCGGAATACACCGTAGCATAACCCTCTTTGCCACGCCGAAGATACGCATAGCTGACTTTGGAGTGCGCACGCTTATTGATGATGATTATAGGGATGCGGAACTCGTGATTGACCCGAAACTCAGCGTCTGCGGCGACGAGAAGGGAAAGGGCTACCGCATCTCGGCAATGCTCTACGATGCCGACGGGAAAGCGGTGACCGACACTGCCCTGTGGCATGCCGCCGAACCGATGCTGAATCTTGACAAGAAAGGAAAGATTCTCAACCAGCGTAACCCGCAGCGTGGCTACGCTCCATACGGATGGCTGAAGACCACTATAAAGAACCCACACAAATGGGACGCCGAGCATCCCTATCTATACACGCTGAAACTCGCCCTCACCGACTCTGCCGGAAATACGGTGGAGAGGGCCGAGACGAAGGTGGGATTCCGCAAGGTGGAGATAAAAGACGGTATGATGCTCGTGAACGGAAAGCAGGTGAGGCTGCGCGGAGTGAACCGCCATGAGATGGACCCTGAAACGGGACACGTAATGACGGAGGAACGCATGGTGGAGGACATCAGACTGATGAAGCGATGCAACATCAACGCCGTGCGCACCTGCCATTATCCCAACACCGAACGGTGGTATGAGCTTTGCGACGAATACGGCATGTATGTGATGGACGAAACCGACATAGAGGAACACGGACTTCGGGGCACTCTCGCCTCTGACCCCACATGGGCAGCGGCATTCATCGACCGCACGCAGCGGATGGTGATGAGAGACAGAAACCATCCGTCGGTGGTGTTCTGGTCGCTTGGCAACGAGTCGGGATGGGGTCCCAACTTTGCCATGACAGCGGCATGGATTCATGAATACGACCCCACACGCCCCGTACACTACGAGGGAGCACAGGGCGCAAACAACAAGGACCCGGAGTATGTCGACGTGATTAGCCGCTTCTATCCTCGCGTGCAGGAAGAATATCTCAACCCTGGAGTGAAGGACAACAATATGGAGCGTCCTGAGAACGCACGATGGGAACGTCTGCTGAGCATCGCCCGGAAGACCAACGACAACCGTCCGGTGCTCACCAGCGAATATGCCCACGCCATGGGAAATGCCCTCGGAAACTTCAAGGAGTATTGGGACGAGATATACAGTCACAAGCGGATGCTCGGCGGCTTCATCTGGGAATGGGCAGACGAAGGGATATTCAAGAAACGCGACGACGGAAAGACGATGGTGGCATACGGCGGTGACTTCGGCGATGTGCCTAATCTGAAGGCTTTCTGCGTGAAGGGCATAGTATCGTCTGACCGCAAGCTTACTCCCAAATATAATGAGGTGAAACAGGTGTATGCGCCGATGGATGTCCAGCTCACGGGCAACAGGCTGCATGTCGTGATGCTCGACAATATGGTGGAGATGGACAATTACCGTATCGCATTCAACATCACGGAGAACGGAAAAGTGATAAAGAAAGGTGAGATAAAGGATCTGACAGTACCTTCCGTCAAGTTCGACCCTGCTGCCGATGTGCGGCTCAATGTCAGCATCCAACTGAAAAGCGACACCAAGTGGGCAAAGGCAGGCTTCGAAGTGAAACACGAGCAGTTTGCCATCAACGACCGCCTCGCCACAGCCTTCAGTCCCATGTCGCTGAAAACCGGCAGAGAGGCTGACATGAAAGAGGCAATGGAGTGGTTTGATATCGTGAAGCCCCACTTCTTCCGCGCTCCTCTCGACAACGACAAGGGATTCGGCAACTGGATAGCCAAAGACTGGAAGAACAACAGGCTTGACTCTCCTGAGACTGCCACTGTGAAGCCTCTCGACGCCAAACGCAATGCCGACGGAACGGTTACTGTGACCACAACACAGGAATGCCGCTATGCCAATGGCAAGATAACCACAGACTATGTATACACCATGGATGCTGACGGATCTGTGGATTTCAGCGCCACGTATACTCCTGAGGGACAGTTGCCGCCACTGCCATGCATCGGCAACACGTTCTTGATGGACAAGGATATGACCCGCTTGTCATGGTATGGACAGGGATTGCAGGACAGCTATGTGGACCGCCTCGAAGCTACGAGCATCGGCAGATGGACAAGCAGCGTGGACCAGGAATACGTACACTATCCGCGGCCACAGTCGAGCGGCAACCATGAGCAGACCGTCACGCTATCTCTCACCGATGCCAAGGGCAGAGGCTACACCGTGACGACAGCCAACGCCACTCCGTTTGCCTTCTCTGCCCTGCCCTATTCGGAGCATCAGCTGTCTACCGTAGCCCACGACTGCGACCTGCATACTGAGAACAACGTCTTTCTCAATATCGACGCGGCAATGATGGGACTGGGAAACAGCAGCTGCGGACCTGGCGTGCTTACCAAATACTCTATTCCTCAGAAGCAGCATTCACTGCATGTGATGTTCAAGAGAAAATGATTTCCGCCAGTCTCTGACAATAACTTGACAGAGTTATCAGCAGTCAAAGGAAACTTCTTATAAAATATCACACAAAACGGCAAGCAGTTATAAAATACAACACAAAACGGTCTAATGACCGATTTGGGTAACCCGTATCAGGCATTAGGAAAAGAAACAGTTCGTACATCTTACGAACAATCTCACAAAGAAACATGCCTAAAATTTTCCCCCACGGCGTGGGGAATGAAACCCCACATTGGGGGGTTCTGTTCCCCACGCCGTGGGGGAAATTCCAGGCATATATTTTTGTCGCTACAATTATTGGGGTGATCCATCTGAAATAGCCCGCTATTACTCATTAAACCCAAATCATTAGGGCTTACAGGCTTACTTGGATTTTGTTCTTTTAGAAGAGTGGATTTTGTTTGGCTTTTAATGAGTAATAGCGAGCTATTGCGAATTAAAAACAGGCAAAAGACGCCTTATAAAAAACAAAAGACTGCAAGCAGTCAGTAAATACTACAATAAACGGCACATCTACAACAGTGGAAGTGGTGCTGAAAGAATGGATGGAGGCAGCAGGAATAACCAAGCATATAACCTACCATGTCTCAAGTCACAACAAAATCTTTTATTGATTGAGTATCAACGAATTAAGAATAACAAAGAATGTAACTGCTAACGATTTAGAAACGAGCTATATTCTTTTTCTTTCACAACCTTGCAATATACAAAGAACACTTTGATTTTGTGTGCAAAGGTAAGTCTAATTTTTGAAAAACCGATAAATATAGAGTCCTTTTGCAGTTTTTTAAGAAATTATCATGCTTCCTTAGAGTGAATTATTTTCATTTATTTGCTAAAATACTATAAGGCTTAGACGTAAACTCACGCTTTATGGAATATTATATGTATCTTTGCAGAAGAAAGGCTGCGGCTCGGCAATTGAAGCCAGCTTCATTGCGCTCGCCTTGCACTTTCTTTGCATATCGAAATACTTTAAATATGGCAAATCGTGATTTGAACAGGCTGAAAGTTGTACTGGCAGAGAAAAAACGGACTAACCGTTGGCTGGCAGAACAACTCGGAAAAGACCAAACCACCATATCTAAATGGTGTACTAATTCAAGTCAACCAGACTTGGCAAGTCTGATGATGACTGCAAAAGTTTTGAATGTGGAATTGACCGACTTGGTTCGGTTCGAGGAATTTAAAAATGAAAATGATGGAACAGAATAAGAAAGTATTGCTAATGGAGCAAGTTGATAAAATAAATGAGGTTATTTCAACCCTCTCGGAAAACTTTGCGCAGGAAGATATTGCAGATGAAATCAACTTTCTATCAGTAGTAAGTGGAAACTTAAAAGATTGGGCTGAAAAATAATATGGCAAAGAAGAAAGTATATAAAATAAATTCCTTCTTTTCTGGAATAGGAGGATTTGATGTGGCATTTGCAAATAAGAATTTTTCGACTAAGATGCTTTGCGAAATAAATCCTTTTTGCAACCAAATTCTTCATAAGCACTGGCCTCACACATTAAAGAAATCGGATATCAACGAATTAGATCCAATAGAAATTCCTGATGCTGATGTTTGGTGTGGTGGGTTTCCTTGCCAAGACATTTCTGTTGCTCGCGGTGCATCTGAAAGACTTGGTCTGTCAGGGCACAGATCTGGACTGTTTTATCGCTTTGCTGAATTAATTGGCAAAAAAGCTCCTCAAGTTGTACTCATAGAAAACGTTGGTGGCTTATTCAATTCAAACAAAGGTAGAGATTTTGGAATAATATTACAAACACTCTCCTCGCTTGGTTATGGTATTGCATGGCGTATGTTAAATAGCCGTTATTTTGGAGTTCCCCAATCACGGACACGCGTCTATCTATGTTGTTGGAAAAACGATACAGTAAAGGCTTTACAGGTAATGTTTGACGTTGATGGAGCAATAAAACCTCAGAGCCCAAGAAAAGACTTCCTTCAAGAAGCAAACCCTATGGGAGAGTTTCCGAAAGTTCCAACGGTCGCTTATTGCTTGGCTGCTTCATCGGGAAGGCATACGGGAACTGATTGGAGCCGTACTTATGTTGTTTGTGAAAATGGAGTACGAAGACTGTCTCCATTGGAATCCGAGCGTTTGCAAGGTTTTCCAGACAATTGGACTCTTCCAGAATCCAAAGGGACAAGTGAGAATATTGACACCTTCAGATACACCGCAATTGGAAATGCTGTTTCTGTTCCTGTAGTAGAATGGCTTGCCGGCAGAATACATTTTAGGCTGGAAGAGTCTGCAAATACAACATCATTTGAAAAAGTCATAAATTGTTATAAGGATTTTAGAAAAGTACATATTAGTGACATCGTATTGTCTGAGATTGATTTTGAAGATAATACTTTGGAGTATAAATGGGCGCATGGAGGTGTCGTATATAATGGACTTTGTTATGAATGCAACGCATATCCAACTCCTAACAAAATTGTGGAATCGTCACTTTTTCCTCTAATAGAGAAAGAGCAGAATAATATCATTTATTATCTTACCCCAAATGCTGCAGAAGGAATATTGAGACGTGTTGATCATCAAAAAAGGACTCTATTTGCTCCACTTAGAGAAGGGTTGGAAAAATTAAAATTACAAAATGTAAAATAATATGGCTACATATAAATTCATATCAGTTCGTTTAGGCAAAGACAGCATTGCAGAAATAGAAAAGTTGTGTGCGGCTCCTTCTGGAGTCTTGCAAGAACGCTTTAAGATTACCGTAAAATGCACTCAGATTCCTGAGGGCTTTGATACTGGTGATTACGCTTTTATTTGGCTGGGGTCAGATAACAATAAAGGTATGCCAACGAAATGGAAACAAGGATTTAAGGCTGTTGGAGTCGTAAAAAATGTACAGCGTGGTAAGAAATACAATGATACATCTGAAACAAACATAGAAATAGTCTATATATTTTCAGAATCGGTAAATAGATTAGACATATTACGAAATGCTTCTTCTGCATATTATTGGTGTTCATCAATGCCGTTGATAGGTATTGATGATCACGCTAATCAAACAATAAGAAATATGTCTGGAGAAACATTTTGTGACATACGGGCTTTCTTTTGTGCTATAGACATGGTTACGTCTACATTTAAAAAAGACATAGTATCAGTTAATCCTGATTTCATGTCTTTCTTTATGATAAGAATTCCAAGCCCCAAGAAATATCCTACAATTAAATCAATAAAGGAAATTGATTTAAAAAGATCTAATACATTGCAAGAGTTCTCAATTTTTCGCCCCTACATCACCGCTATCAAGTCAAAGCCATTCCTTCTGCTTGCAGGCATCTCTGGTACAGGCAAAAGCCGTATTGTAAGAGAGTTGGCAAGGGCTTGTTGGGATGAGGGCACGGAAGATTACAATGCTCAGAAGCCGAAGAACTTCCAAATGGTACAGGTGAAACCAAACTGGCACGACTCAAGCGACTTGATAGGTTATGTAAGCCGAGTAAGTGGAAAAGCGGAGTATGTGGCAGGCGATTTCCTCCGCTTTGTAGCCAAGGCTTGGGAAGATAAGGATACACCCTATTTCCTTTGCTTGGACGAAATGAACCTCGCACCTGTAGAACAATATTTTGCAGAATACCTCAGTGTGGTGGAGTCTCGCAAGAGCCACGAGGACGGCACGGTAACAACCGACCCTATACTTGAAAAGGTTGACGAAGAATGGTATTTCAACCTGACGGCTTCGCTAACGACAGACGAGGATGTGAGAAAGCAGTTCAACGAAAGCGGAATCTGTATTCCGCAGAACCTTATCGTTGTCGGCACAGTCAATATGGACGAAACGACATTTTCATTCTCTCGCAAGGTGCTCGACCGTGCCATGACCATTGAGATGAATGAAGTGGACCTGCATGGGGGATTGACAAAGCGCAATGAGCAAATAGGTAAGTTGAGCAAGGCTGAATTGGTAGGTAATGCCGTGGAAGGTGTGGATGTATATACTGGCAACAAGGATGTTTGCGAGAAAGTGCTGACTTATCTTGATGCTGTAAATGCTGTGTTGAACGGCACCCCGTTCAAGGTAGCCTACCGAACACGTAACGAGTTCCTGCTGTATGTGGTGAACAATCTTCCTTACAACAAGGATGAGAACGATGTCGAATTGGAACAGGGATATGTCGTGGCACGTGCCTTGGACGAGATAACGAGCATGAAGGTATTGTCGCGCATTGAAGGCGATGACACTAAAGTGAGCGATGACTTCCTCGACCGACTGAGCAAGACCATTGATGATGGACTAAAGGCTGTATCAGGCGAAGAACATACCATAACCTCAATTTCCTTGGCGAAGTTGAAGGAGATGAAGGCTAAACTTGCATCGGGATATACAAGTTTTTGGAGTTAAAAAGATTATAGAATAATATGGATCTATTGACGATTGAGCACATAGATTTTACCATGATTGTCGAATGTACCAAGTTCGACAGGATTTGGAGCAAGGCCAAGAGTAATGTGGGAGAAGACAAACTGCTTTCCACTTACTCGTGGTCGGAAGGTGTCGTGTCCGTAAAGCGCACTGCCGAGAATGACACAGACATAAGCATAGAACAAGGCGTGCCAGCTCCTGCCGTATTCTTCGACAACGCCGACTATCCCATTTGGATAGAATTCGGAAATCATGTAAAAGATGCCCAATTCGGTTCCATACTGCAAAACGATAACGACCGTTTCTCTTTTCGCCGACATATCTTGGCTGGTTTCATAAACTACAAGAATGAGATAGGACGGAGCGAGATACAGCTCATATATAACACTGATAAGGAGACTAAGACATTCCGTTTCGGCTTCGAGGTGCTCAGCACCAAGCTCGATTATCATGAGCATTGGCGTACCATCGTGGAGGACATTGAGCGTGAGTACCGTATGCTGTCGCTCGACTATATGCGTCGCACGTTTCATGGCTTTTCTCCCGACACCAAGGGTGAACACCCCGACATAATATGGTGGAGCGTTTTTGAAGGCGAACAACAGAAGTTTATAAAGGCTTGCAAGAACATCATCGACCGTCCTCGCCACCGCCTGCATGGCGAGGAAGCCTATGTAAGGGCAGACAAACTGAAGCAGACGCCCCACGACATAGAGAACCTCCTTGCTGAACATCGCAAGGAGGCAGCCCACCTCTACCGTATAGAACAGCAGATACAGTCGAACGACACGCAGGAAAACCGCTTTCTGAAATTTGCCTTGCAACAAATAAGCAAGCGATATGAAGAACTGCGCCAACGCATAGAGACAATAAAGACGGCATCTGACACGATGAAGGTCGCTATGCTCGGCACTTCAAATACTTTGAGGCGACTTCAACGGCATTCTTTCTTTCGCACGGTAGGTAGATTCAAGGGAATGAGCCAAGAGAGCATGGTGCTGCAAAAGGCTACAGGATATAGCCAAGTGTACCGTACATGGAATCTGTTGCGGCGTGCCTATTCGCTCAATGACGGTCTGTACCGCTTGCAGACAAAAGATATAGCGACACTATACGAGATATGGTGCTTCATTGAGGTGAGCCATATTGTCAAGGACCAGCTACGCTTGGATGATGCGGATGTGGAACACCGCAACCGTATGGAGATGAATGGTGTGTTCTCATGGGAACTCGGCAAGGGTGAGCACTCACGCATTCTGTTCCGCAAGGATGGCGTGGAACTGGCAGAGCTTGTGTACAACCCTAAGAACACTGAGGCTGAGAACGATAGCGTGGGACTTAAAGACGTGGTTGTGCCCACTGTACCGCAAAAGCCTGACATCGTGCTGCAACTCACCAAGAACGACTTGCAGCAAGGCATGAAGATGACCTATCTCTTCGATGCCAAGTACCGTATAGACGGACGGCAGAATGGTGTGGACACTCCGCCCGACGATGCCATCAACCAGATGCACCGCTATCGTGATGCCATCTATTACAAGGACTATGACAGCAATGCGCTAAAGAAAGAAGTCATCGGTGGTTACATTCTCTTTCCTGGTGACGGTGAGACGGCAGATGTAGAGGTGGCGAAGTTCTACAAGACCATCGGTGAGGTGAACATCGGAGCATTCCCTTTGCGTCCGAAAGACAAGCACAATCGCCAACTGTTGGAGCATTTCGTCGGGCAACTCATACAGACGAAGAGCCATGAGACCATTGCCAATGTCATTCCCCAAAAAGGAGCGTTCGTGGAAGTTGGCAACCGTGTGCTTATCGGTTTGGTTGGCGACAACAACCGAGGCAGAGCTGCCAAAGACAAGTTCCTTGACGGGACGGCAACGCTCTACTATACAGGTAGCAAGTTCCCGACCACCATAGCCCTACAAGACCTCCACTTCTTCATGCCGTATATAAAAGGCAATGGCATCAGGGACGTGTATGAGATAACAAGAGTGCGCACTATCTCTGCCAAGGAAGCGAAGCAACAGGACGGTGAAGAGGGTGAGAACGACATTCGATTGGCTTTTGAACTGCGTTTTGTGCGTCGGCAATACTCTGGCTATCAGCCTGTGGACACAAGCAAAATGGCAAATTACACATTCATTGACACGACGTTTGATGAACTTGATGAGTGTGTGATTATTGATAAAATATAAATCATCAAGTAACTATCAATATTATATGAATATGACAAAATGTGCATTGTTGGACAAAGAACAAAAATTACGAATGTCCCATATTGTCCCCAAACTATTCTATAATTATCTAAAGAAAGATGCCGGGAATAATCCATTCTATTCTATAAATGGAGTACACCAAGATGGCTATAAAGTGCAATTGTTATGTCAAGAGGCAGAAACTTACTTATCCAAATACGAAAAATACTTTTCTGATAATATTTTTAGACCTATTGTTGACGAGAAGAATACAGAAGTTACATATAATTCATACCTATTAACATTCGTTGTTTCTTTAGTTTGGAGATGCGCAATTGACTATAAGAATACAGGCAAAAATAATAAAGATTTTTCTCCTAAAACACTTGATTTTTTAGATTGCATTTTGGACAATTGGAAACGCTGCATAATTGGCGAGTCTGATTGTCTCAACGAATCTTTCTATATATTTCCAATTACAGAAGAATGGCTTGACATAAACTATATTCCTCCAATATATCACAGAGCTTTCTTGTGTGATATTGGTTGGAATTTTTATATTGACAAAGGAAATGTCGCTTTCTATGTAGTTACTCCGCATTTCCTATTTGTTTCAGTACTTTTTTCAGAAGACGATTATTATTTGTTTTCTGATATTCGAAATATACAGGATACAGGATATGTCAACACAAATATAAGGATGACTCCAGACTTATTGAAAATGTTGAAGTATTTAGGGAATAAAAATTTTCAAACGATTGGCAAAGTATTCAAAAACAAAAAAAATATACAGGAAAAAATAGACAAAAATCCGGATTATATAAAATCGAACACTTGCAGGATATTCAAAAAGGGAAGTTTGTGGAAGTAAAAAACATTTACATTGGACTTTACGTTAGTAATTGCATTCATTGAATACATTATCATATACCACAGTGTTTAGATTCATAAAAGGAAATCAATAATGGCAAAGAAATTTGAAATACGAAACAGTACGGCAGAGTTCCTGACTTTCGTGGCAGAAGGTAAGGAGCAAGGCATACAAGTGCTATATAAGGACGAGACGGTATGGGCTACGCAGAAAGCCATGGCCGTGCTTTTTGATTGTTCCGCTGATAACATCGGTTTGCATCTGAAGAACATATATGATACGAATGAATTGAACAAGGAGGCAACTACCGAGAAAATCTCGGTAGTTCAACAAGAAGGTGCGAGAGAGGTTCGGCGCAACACGTTGTTCTATAACCTCGATGCCATCATCTCCGTGGGCTATCGTGTCAACTCCATCCGTGCCACTCAGTTCCGCCAATGGTGTACCTATGTTATCCGGCAGTTCTCGCTTCGGGGCTATATCATAGACAAGAAGCGTATGGAGAACGGCTCGTTCATAGGTGAGGACTATTTTGAGCATTTGTTAGCAGAAATACGTGAGATTAGATTGAGTGAACGAAAATTTTACCAAAAGCTCACAGATATATATGCCACAGCTGTTGACTACAATAAGGATGCACCTACCACACGTCTGTTTTATAAAAAAGTTCAGAATAAGATGCATTATGCAGTGCATGGGCATACCGCAGCTGAACTTATTGTTGAAAGAGCCAATGCAGAGAAAGAACACATGGGATTGACTACTTGGGAAAATGCACCTGATGGTAAAATCGTCAAGCCCGATGTAAGTATCGCCAAAAACTATCTAAAACAAGTGGAACTTGAAGATATGGGAAAACTTGTCAACTCTGTACTTGATTTAGCTGAACGTATGGCAAATCGACATATACCAATGACAATGGAAGATTGGGCTAAACGTATTGATATTATTCTTGAAGCTGGAGGTGATGCCGTATTACATGATGCAGGAAAGGTTTCTGCTGAATTTGCCAAAAGTTTCGCAGAATCAGAATTTGAAAAGTATCGTGTGATACAAGACAAATTATTCAACTCTGATTTTGATAAATTCAATTCTTTACCATTTGATGATATTAAGAATTGACAGTCCAAAGCGGGGGATGAGGTGACTTCTAATCACCCATCCTCAGCTTACTTGTCTATGTATGATGCGACAAAATAGACAATCGAAATGACCGTATAAAGGAAACACGGGAAGAATATCCAAAGCAAAGCCTTTACCCAACCATTCGACAACCAAACTCCTTCATTTCTTGACATCATATTAGACATGGCATAGAAATGGCGAGTGAGGATTTCCTTGTTTTCCTTTCGGTGGTCTTCAAGAAGTCTGGACTCATCGCCAATGAGTTTCTTCCTGTCGTCTGTCAGTAACCACCAAAATCCACTCTTCTAAAATTTCAAAATACAAGCAAGCCCTAATGATTTGGGTTTAATGGGCTATCTGACAATAATAATATTTTACCAATTTCTTGTTTTAAATCAAGAAAAAGCATTATATTTGCAACCAATATTATAAAAACCTTATTGAATATGGATGAAAAACTTTTGCTACTTGGCGATGAGGCTATAGCCTTGGGTGCCATTCATGCGGGACTTTCGGGTGTCTACGCATATCCCGGAACTCCATCCACAGAAATCACAGAGTATATTCAGGGCAACCAGTTGGCTGCCGAAAGAAAAATCCACTGCCGTTGGTCGGCAAACGAGAAGACAGCCATGGAGGCAGCTCTCGGTATGTCGTATATGGGCAAGAGGGCCATGGTCTGCATGAAGCACGTGGGAATGAACGTGTGTGCCGACGCCTTCGTTAACTCGGCAATGACAGGAACAAACGGCGGACTCGTGGTAGTGGCGGCCGACGACCCTTCTATGCACTCTTCACAGAACGAGCAGGACTCAAGATTCTATGGCAAGTTCGCCATGGTGCCTGTGTTTGAGCCATCATCACAGCAGGAGGTTTACGGCATGATGAAGGATGCCTTCGAACTGTCGGAGAAGCACATGGTGCCGGTGGTGATGAGAATGGTGACCCGTATGGCACACTCTCGCGCCGTAGTGGCTACTGGTGAGATCAAGGATCAGAACCCAATGACATACCCGTCAAATCCTAAGGACTGGGTATTGCTGCCGGCTGTGGCACGCAAGCGCAACGAGCGCCTTGTTGGCCTGCAGAAGGAATTCCTGGCTGAGGCTGAGAACTCCAAGTATAACAAGTTCATCGACGGCAAAGACACTTCGCTGGGAATCATCGCCTGCGGTATCGCTTACAACTACCTGATGGAGCACTTCAAGGACGGATGCCCTTACCCAGTGCTCAAGGTGTCGCAGTATCCTCTGCCTGTAAACAAGGTGAAGGAACTGGCAAAGAAGTGCGACTCACTGCTCATCCTCGAAGACGGACAGCCTGTTGTTGAGGAGATGCTGCGCGGTGTTCTGGATCAGGACATCACCATCAAGGGAAGACTCACTGGAGAGGTGCCACGCACAGGAGAGCTTACTCCAGACAATATCATCGCTGCCCTCGGACTGAAAGACGAGGAGGTGTACCCGGCTTGCGAGCTCGTGGTTCCACGTCCACCAGCACTCTGCCAGGGTTGTGGCCACCGCTTCATGTTCGAGGCTCTGAACAACGTGCTGAAGGAGTATGACAACAGCCGTGTGTTCGGTGACATCGGTTGCTACACACTGGGCTATCTGCCACCATACCAGGCTCTGCATTCAGTAGTCGACATGGGTGCTTCCATCACGATGGCAAAGGGTGCCGCTGACGCAGGACAGTTCCCGTCAGTAGCCGTAATCGGCGACTCTACATTCACACACTCTGGAATGACAGGACTGCTCGACGCAGTGAACGAGAAGACAAACATCCTTGTGGTAATCTCTGACAACCTCACCACCGGTATGACCGGCGGACAGGACTCTGCCGGAACAGGCAGACTGGAGAGCATCTGCCGCGGTCTCGGCGTAGAGCCAGAACACGTGCGCGTCGTTATCCCATTGCCACAGCACATGGAAGAGATGCAGAACGTTATCCGCGAGGAGTTGAACTACAACGGAGTGAGCGTGGTAATCCCACGCAGAGAGTGCATTCAGACGGCTCGCCGCCACAACAAGAAAAAGTAAAAACAAAGGAGGAACAGCATTATGAATACAGACATAATTCTTTCGGGAGTGGGAGGTCAAGGAATCCTCTCTATCGCAACCATCATAGGCGCTGCCGCTATCAAGGAGAAGCTATATATCAAGCAGGCTGAGGTTCACGGAATGAGCCAGCGAGGCGGTGACGTGCAGTCAAACCTGCGCATCAGCTCTGATCCTATATCATCAGACCTCATTCCTTTGGGCAAGGCGGATCTCATCATCTCGCTCGAGCCGATGGAGGCTATGCGCTATCTGCCATATCTGAAGAAGGACGGATGGATCATCACCAACACCGCCCCATTCATCAACATCCCTAACTATCCAGAACTGCAGGAGCTGCTCGACAGCATCAAGGCTATAGACCATCATGTATCGCTCGACGTTGACGCCATCGCCAAGGAAGTGGCATCACCACGCGCTGCAAACATTGTGTTGCTCGGTGCTGCATCTCCATTCCTCGGCATCGAGGTGGAGAAGATCGAGGAAGGTATACGCAACGTGTTCGGCCGCAAGGGCGAGGCTATCGTAGAGATGAACCTGAAGGCTTTCAGAGCCGGACTGGAAGTGGCTGACAAGCATATCAACAAATAAAAGAAGGACAGTTTTATGGAAATTCCTTTCAGTAAAGAAACGGTAAACGAGGTATTGCAGAAGATGCACATCCCGCATGTCGGCAATGCTACCATTCGCCAGACCGTGGCTCTCTCAGAGGAACTGGAGAAAATAACAGGTCAGAAATTCGTGCATCTGGAGATGGGTTCGCCGGGTCTGCCGGCAAGCCATATCGGCATCGAGGCCCAGAAGAAGGCCCTCGACAGCGGAGTGGCACAGAAATACCCGAACATCTCAGGTATAGCACCATTGAAGGAACAGGCTTCGAGATTCGTCAAGGCATTCCTCAACGTGGACATCAACCCTGAGGGCTGCATCCCTACAGTGGGTTCAATGATGGGTACGTTCGCCTCGTTCATCGTGACAAACCATCTCGACGAGAAGAAGGACACCATCCTCTTCATCAACCCAGGCTTCTCAGTGCAGCCACTGCAGGCCAACGTGTTGGGCTACAAGAAGGATATGTTCGACGTGTATGACTTCCGTGGCGAAAAGCTGAAGGAGGAATTGGAGCGTCATCTCGCAAAAGGCAACATCGCAGCGATACTCTATTCCAACCCCAACAACCCTACATGGGTTTGCTTCACAGAGGAGGAACTGCAGTATATCGGTGAGCTGGCAACGAAATACGACACCGTGGTAATCGAAGACCTTGCTTATCTGGGCATGGACTCCCGCAAATACATCGGCAAACCGTTTGAGGCTCCGTATCAGTCTACCGTGGCACACTATACCGACAACTACATGCTCATGCTTTCGGCATCAAAGATATTCAGCTATGCCGGCGAGCGCGTGGCAACGGTAGCCATCAGCGACAAACTCTTCAACCGTGTGTATCCGCATCTTGAGAAGACTCTCGGCATGGACACACTGGGACGCGCTTTCATATTCACTGTGCTCTACACACTGTCGTCGGGCGTTTGCCATTCGGCACAGTGCGCACTGGCAGCGATGTATGAGGCGGCATGCGACGGAAAGCTCGACTTCGTGACCGAAAACAGGGAGTATGCCCGCAGGGCTGCTCTGCTGAAGGAGGTGTTCCTGAAGAACGGCTTCCACATCGTGTATGACAAGGACCTCGACCAAGACGTGAGCGACGGCTTCTTCTTCACCATCGGAAGAAAGGGCTTCTCCGGCGATGACCTGCTCGCCGAACTCATCCACTACGGAATATCGGCAATCTCGCTGCGCACTACAGGCAGTGAACAGCAGGGACTGCGCGTCTGCACATCGATGCTGCGCGACGAACATTTCCCGATGCTCGACGAGAGACTGAGAATATTCAACGAGAAATATCCTTTGGACAAGTAGACAAGTTAACGAGAAGACGAGTTGACGAGGAGATATTAAGGTGGAATGATGCAAGAACTGCCTTAACCAATTGAAGATGTGAAAGCTCCTTGTCAACTCGTCATACCGACGAAAGACTTTTCCTTCGTCAACCGACAAGAGTATTCTTTATAATCTCGTCAATACGTCAACTTGCCAACTCTAAAACCCCAAACATATTTATGAAACCAAACTATGTATCAGCCGCCGAGGCTGCAAAACTGATTAAGTCGTACGACCGTGTATATATCCAGGGTAGCACTTCTATTCCTGAGGTGCTCCTCGATGCCATCACAGCACGCGCCAGCGAATTGAAGGGCGTGGAGATGTACTCTGCCTTTGCCGTTGGCAGACGCGACGCACCATACGCCACCACAGAGCTGCGCGACATATTCATACCGCGAAGCCTCTTCATTGCCAACAGCGTGCGCAAGGCTGTAGACCGCGGCGAAGCTCAGATCATACCTTGCTTCCTCGGCGAAGTGCCGGCGCTCTTCCGCGAGGGTTATCTGCCTCTCGACGTGACACTGCTCAACGTGTCGCTTCCTAACGAGGACGGATACTGCAGCTATGGTATTTCTGCCGACCTTGCAGTGAGTGCTGTGGAATGTTCCAAGATTGTCATCGCACAGGTGAACAAGCAGATGCCGTTCTCTTATGGCGATCCGCTTATCCACATCAACGACATCGCTGCCTGCGTAGAGGTTGACGATCCGCTGGTAGAGGTGCCTACAGCAGTGCCTAACGATAAGGAGGAGAAGATAGGACGCTTCATCGCCGAGCAGATTCCTGACGGAGCGACATTGCAGATTGGAGTTGGCGGTATTCCTAACGCCGTGCTCAACGCTCTGAAAGACCACAAGAATCTGGGTCTTCACACCGAGGCTATGACCGACGGTGTGTTGCCTCTGATAAAGAGCGGCATCATCAACAACTCACAGAAGGTTGTAATGCCTGGCAAGAGCGTGGCATCGCTCGCTCTGGGCTCAAGAGCTCTGTATGACTTCATGGACTACAACGAGGACATGGTATTCAAAGATGTGGCATGGACCAACGACCCATTCCGTATCCGTCAGAACCCTAAGGTGATGTCTATTAACTCTGCCATAGAGGTTGACCTTACTGGTCAGGTGTGTGCCGACTCCATCGGTACGCGTCTCTTCTCCGGCGTGGGCGGTCAGCATGACTTCATGTATGGCGGTGCGTTGTCGGAAGGCGGCAAGACGTTCATCGCCATGACCGCATCATCCGGCAAGGGAATATCAAAAATCAAGCCTGTGCTCACAGAGGGTGCAGGAGTGGTGACTACTCGTTTCCAGACTCAGTTCGTAGTAACTGAATATGGTGGTGCTTACCTCAAGGGCAAGGACCTCGCACAGCGTGCCCACGCTCTGATAGCCATCGCCGATCCTGCAGTGCGCGAGGATCTGGAGAAGGCTGCATGCGAGCGCTTCGGTTACAGATTCTTGAGAGAGAAATGATAATCCGATCGGATATTCTATATGCTGACGGGCTGATGCCGACAGCAGATATGACAAAAACAGGAACGGTATGCTTATCTTTCACAAAAATGTGGTAGATTTGCATACCGTTTTCATTTTTACTTTTAAACAGAAATAATACAGACAAAGAATGCATATCGCAGTGATAGGCGCAGGTGCAGCAGGCTGCTTTGCGGCAATAGGCATCAAGCGCAGACTACCTGAGGCTGACGTTACGATATACGAGGGCGGCAAACGTCAGCTCGCCAAGGTATCGGTGACGGGTGGCGGACGGTGTAATCTCACAAACTCGTTCAACCAGGTGAAGAGCCTCGCCCATATTTATCCGAGAGGCGAACGACTGATGAAGCGACTACTCAAGGGCTTCAGCCATACCGATGCATACGAGTGGTTTGAGAACGAAGGCGTGAGGCTGACCACACAGGAGGATGAATGCGTGTTTCCTGTTTCTCAGGACGCAATGGAGATTGTAAACACGCTGACGCAGATTATCAACCGTCTCGGCATCAGACTCCTCACCGGGCACCGCGTAGAACTGATTTCCCACGACAAGGAGAACGGGAAATACTCGCTGCGGTTCGGCGGAAACAGAAGTTCGGCAACAGCAGACTGCGTGGTGGTGGCAATAGGAGGCACACCGGCAGCCAGTCAGCTCAATATGTTCAGTCCGCTCGACATCATTACGGAGAATCCGGTGCCATCGCTCTTCAGCATGTGTCTGCCAGGTGACGGCATCACGAAACTGATGGGAACGGTGGTGGAAGAAGCCACTACAAGCATACCTGGCACTAAATTCAAAGCTGACGGTCCGTTACTCATCACACATTGGGGAATGAGCGGTCCGGCAATACTGAAGCTGTCGAGCCATGCTGCAAGATTCCTTCATGAACATGAATACAAAACGGATATCTGCATCAACTGGTGTGGCGGCAGGAAAGCGGAGGAAGTGACGGAAGAACTTTCAGCCATCAGCGCATCCAACACGAAAAAGCAACTGGCAAGTGCATATCCCCCACATCTGAATGCCCGTCTGTGGCAGCATCTTATCGAGCGTTCACAGGTGAACCCACAACTCAGATGGGGCGAACTGCAGCGCAAGGGCCTCAACAAACTTGTAAACACCCTCACGGCAGACATCAGAAGGGTGGACGGCAAATGCAGATTCAAGGAGGAATTTGTGACTTGTGGCGGTGTGTCATTGAAGAACGTGAATCATTCCACTCTCGAAAGCAAAGACCACGACGGACTGTATTTTGCCGGCGAGGTGCTCGATGTGGATGCCGTGACTGGCGGTTTCAACCTACAGGCGGCATGGACAATGGGACATACCGTGGCATTGGCCATGGAAAAGAAATACAAGAACTGATATTCTTGCATACTACGACATTGCCCTGTGAATAGAGACATTACAGACTACTACATTGTCTACGAACAAAAGGTATGTAATAGTACATTTTCATATTTCATGCGTCATATATGAAAACAAATCGGCGAGAGGTTTATGAGGAGCACCAGCATCCTCGTCAACCGGTCAACTTGTTTACTCGTCAACTTGTTTACTTGTCAACTCGTCAACTAAAAGAAATATGAAACAAACGATTATATCAGCATTGGCTTTGCTGTCGGCATCCATCGGCGCGACGGCACAAAACGACGTCATGACACACAGACAATATCTGAGCGGTCATGGATGTGACGATATGGTGCAGTGGGACTTCTTCTGCACAGGTGGAAACAACTCCGGAAAATGGACGAAAATCGGTGTGCCATCATGTTGGGAGCTGCAGGGATTCGGCAATTTCCAGTATGGCATGAAGTTCTACGGCAAGGCATTCCCCGACGGCATCGCCGACGAGAAAGGTATGTACAAATATGAGTTCAAGCTGCCAAAGGAATGGGCAAACCATCATATAGAACTGGTGTTTGAGGCTTCGATGACCGACACCCAGGTGATGATAAACAAGCGCAAGGCAGGCTCCAAGCACATGGGAGCTTTCTACCGCATCACATACGACGTGACAGACCGCGTGTTCTTCGGAGACAAGAAGAATCTGTTGGAAGTCACCGTGAGCAAAGAGAGCGAGAACGCCGGAGTGAATCTCTCTGAACGCCGCGCCGACTACTGGAATTTCGGAGGTATCTTCCGCCCTGTATTCATCGTGTGCAAACCGGCTCTCAATATCGAGCGCACAGCCATCAACGCCACTGCCGACGGTGAGTTCAACGCCTATGTGCTGCTAAACCATACTATTGAGGGAGCCAAGGTGAAGACTACCATCAGCGACATGAACGGCAAGAAGGTGGCAGAAAACACGACAGACGTGCGCCACGGCAGCGACCATGCTGACGTGGCTTTCAAAGTAAGCAACCCCAAGCTATGGACGGCAGAGACACCGAACCGCTATCAAGTGGCATTCTCTCTCATCGATGCCAACGGCAAGACGCTGCACGTGGAGAAGGACAAGTTCGGTTTCCGCACGATAGAGACAAGAGAAAGCGACGGTCTCTATATCAACGGCAAGAAGGTGAACATACGTGGTGTGAACAGACACAGCTTCAGACCGGAAACGGGACGCACTCTGTCTTACCAGAAGAATCTCGAAGACGTGGAACTCATCAAGAGCATGAACATGAACGCCGTGCGCCTATCCCACTACCCTGCCGATCCTGAATTCTACGACATCTGCGACAGTCTCGGTCTATACGTAATGGACGAACTGAGCGGATGGCATGGCCATCACGAGACAATCAACGGACAGAAACTAATCCGTGAGATGGTGACGCGCGACGTCAACCATCCGTCAATAATATGGTGGAGCAACGGAAACGAAAAGGGATGGAACACTGAACTCGACGGCGATTTCCATAAATGGGACATACAGAAGCGTCCGGTGCTTCATCCGCAGGGCAATTTCAGCGGCTACGAGACCATGCACTACCGCTCTTATGGCGAGAGCAACGAATATATGCGCAAACCGGAGATATGGATGCCTACAGAATTCCTGCACGCCCTCTACGATGGAGGAGCAGGAGCCGGACTCTACGACTACTGGGAGGTGATGCGCCAATGGCCACGCTGCGCCGGAGGTTTCATCTGGGCTCTCGTTGACGAAGGCGTGAAGCGAGTGGACATGGGTGGAATGATTGACAACGTAGGCAACTATGGAGCCGACGGCATCGTTGGTCCTCACCATGAGAAGGAAGGCAGCTACTACACGGTGAAACAGATATGGTGCCCTGTGCAGGTGAGCATGCCTGAACACTTCGACGGCAGACTGAACGTGGAAAACCGTTACAATTTCCTCTCGCTAAAAGGCGTGAAATTTGATTATAGCTACTTGAAATACAATGGTTCCAAGGCGAGCAGTCTGAAACAAGGCGTCGTGAACGGTGCCGACATCCCTGCCGACAGCAAGGGAACAATCTCCGTACCTGCCGTTCCGAACGGAGCTGAGGCACTGAGCGTGAAAGCTACAGACCAATACGGAAAGGACCTCTTCACATGGGTATTCAAACTGAAAGACTCTGACAAGCCATTCGCCAAGACAGCCACCACTGGCAACCGACCACAGATGAACGGCGGTGTGGTGAAGGCGGGCAATGTGACTTTCACCTTCAACGAGAAGAACGGTAGTCTGGCAAGCGTCACCACAAAGAAGGGTGACTACAAATTCGGCAATGGTCCGAAATTCTTTGCATACCGTCGTGCAGACCGCTCTATGGACCAGTTCTACAACCATGACGACCCACAGGCAGAGAAAAAGAAGACCACATACGAAGAATATGCCGAACAGGGCAAGTTTGACAATCTCACTGCCACCGAAGGGACCAACGACACTCTGATCGTAACAGCTACATATAAGCTCGGTTCACTGCAGAAAGCTGAGTGGCACATAGCGCCAGACGGCGGAGCACGACTCGTCTACTCATATATCTTCAATGGGGTGGTAGATTTGATGGGAGTGAAGTTCGACCTGCCGGAAACAGAAGTGAAGCATAAGGAGTGGCTCGGATGCGGTCCTTACAGAGTGTGGAAAAACCGCATACACGGTCCGCAACTTGGCGTGTGGGCAAACGACTACAACGACCCCGTGCCTGGAGAGAGCTTCGACTATCCTGAGTTCAAGGGCTATTTCGCCGGAGTGCAGTGGATGAAGCTGCAGACCAAGACGGGTATGATAACAATCTGTCCAGGCACCGACAAAGACTACGTCGGCGTATACCAGCCACGCGACGGACGCGACCAACTGCTCTATACACTGCCGGAGACAGGAATAAGCATGATGCAGGTAATCCCTGCCGTACGCAACAAGGTGAACACCACCGACCTCAATGGTCCTTCTGCACAGCCCGTATGGGCTAACGGCAGCTACACAGGAGAGGTGACACTGCATTTTGACTAACATAGTATTTCTGACAGAAAAAGATGATTGACAGACAAGATGATTTGCAAGTGCATTCCGACAGGAAAAGCGACATTGCATATCAACTGACAAAACGAAAATGAGAAGAATAGCCACTCTATTGATATCTGCCGCTGCCGCCCCGCTGCTTGCAGCTCCGACAACAGTTCAGACAGATTACGTACCCACATGGTATGAACAATTCGCAAAGCCTACCGACAGTGCTTTGCCTTGGACATTCTGGTATTGGATGTATGGCAACGTCAGCGACGAGGGTATACGCCTCGACCTGCAGGCGATGAAAGAGGCAAGTATCAAGGGCTTCTATCTGATGCCCATAAAATCGGCTGCCGACGGCAAAGGACTCGGCGGCGACTCAGAACAGCTTTCACCGGAATGGTGGAAGCGTATGGACACTGTATTCCACACTGCCGACAGCCTCAACCTGGAGATGGGAATACACATCTGTGATGGTTTCGCCCTTGCCGGCGGACCATGGATAAAGCCTGAGGAGTCGATGCAGAGGGTGGTATGGAGCGACACCATAATCAATGGTGGAGGCATAAGGAACCTTGTTATGCCTCGTCCGCAGAAGATCAGCAACGACTACTACGAGGACATTGCCCTCCTTGCCTACCCTGCCACATACCGCGATGACAACAAACCTAAAGCATCGGTGGAATTTCCGTTCAAGTCATCGAAGCCTTGCGACATAGTGATGGAATACGACAAGCCTTTCACACTGCGTAGCGTGGAGATTGTGACGGGTGGAAACAACTACCAGGCTCACCGTTTCAAGGTGTATGCCTCTGACAACGGCACTGACTATAAGTTCGTCAGAGAGATTTCTCCAGCCCGACAGGGATGGCAGAACACTGATGCACTCGCCACCTATGCCATACCGGCTACTACGGCACGCTACTTCAAGTTCTGCTGGACTCCGGAAGGCAGCAATCCCGGCAGCGAGGATATGGATGCCGCCAAATGGAAACCGAACCTGAAGATCGGTGGCTTGAACCTCGGTTCGGAACCTGTCATCGACGGTTACGAAGGGAAGTCGGGAGCAGTATGGAGGGTTTCAAAGTATTTCCCTGTAGACGACAAGGAATGTGTAGACCCATCGAAGGTCATTGACTTGACACCAAGACTCAGGCACCCGTCAACCACTGACGCACCGCTGGCTTTCTCGCTGCCTAAAGGCAAATGGCACCTCGTACGCATAGGCCACACGTCAACAGGTCATACCAACGCCACTGGCGGAGGGGGCAGAGGACTGGAATGCGACAAGTTTTCGGCAGCCGCCGTTGACAAGCAGTTCGACAACTGGTTTGCCGCCATCTACCGCCATGCTCCCATCGACGTGGCAAGGAAAGTGCTTACCAGACTGCATGTAGACAGTTGGGAAGCCGGTTCACAGAACTGGAGCAGCAATTTCATGGATGAATTCAAAAAGCGTCGCGGCTATGACCTCAAGCCATGGCTGCTTCTCTATGCCGGTGTTCCGCTGAAGTCATCTGAAGAGTCTGAAAAGGTGTTGAGAGACATCCGCCTCACCATCGGTGATCTGGTCAACGACGTGTTCTTCACTGAAGTAAGACGCCTTGCCGACGAATACGGTGTGAAGCTCTCCACAGAGTGCGTGGCTCCCACGATGGTAAGCGACGGACTGCGCCATTATCAGTTTGCCGATTTTCCTATGGGCGAGTTCTGGCTCAACAGTCCCACACACGACAAGCCCAACGACATGCTCGATGCCGTGAGCGGAGCGCATATCTACGGCAAGAACATCATACAGGCAGAAGGGTTCACAGAGGTGAGAGGCACATGGGACGAACATCCGGCAATGCTCAAGAGACTCCTCGACCACAACTATTGCATTGGCATAAACAGCATCGTGTTCCATGTGAACACCCACAACCCCTATACCGACAAGAAGCCTGGAATGACGCTCGACGGCATAGGCACCTTCTTCCAGCGCGACAATACATGGTGGAGAGAAATGCCGGCATTCAGCAGTTATATATCCAAGACGCAGGCTCTTCTGCAATACGGCCGCCCCGTGAGCGACATCGCCATATATACCGGCGACGAGATGCCACGCCGCGCCATCCTGCCGGAACGACTCACAGAATCGTTGCCGGGACTCTTCAGTGAGACTACGCTGAAGGAAGAGGCTGCACGCAAGGCGAATATCGGACAGCCCCTTGAGGTGAGTCCGGTGGGAGTGACACACACCAAGAACATGACGAAAGCCGAACATTGGGTGAACACGCTGAACGGCTACCGCTACGACTCCTTCAATCACGATGCCCTCGACGGCTGCCGCATTGAAAACGGCAAACTGGTGACAAGAGGCGGCACAGCATACAGTGTCATCGTAGTGCCACAGGCACGCCCCATGAACCCAGACCGCCACATAGACTGCTGGAACACCATAGACTCAATAGCACGACTCGGTGTTCCCGTGATCAAAGAAGTGTGGCGCGAGAGCGACCTCTCGTCGATAGGCATCAGCCGCGACGCATCGCTGCCAGAAGGGATAGACTTTACCCACCGCCATGCCGACGATGCTGACATCTATTTCTTGAGCAACCAGAGTGGCAAAGCGAAGAGCTTCATTCCGAAATTCCGCGACACACGACGCTATTGCTATATCATAGATGCCGAACACAACAGAACAATGAAGGTTGACGCCAACAGTGAGATAGCTCTCGCTGCCGACGACGCCCTTTTCTATGTATTCACCGACAATGAGATTGACGCAGATTATCTCTATCAGCCCAAACACGTCGGCGAGATGATGCCGATAGACAACAACGGATGGAAGGTGACGTTCGAAACCACAGGAAAGGTGGTGGAGATGAAGGAACTGAAAGACTGGACATCGTTTACCGACGACAACAGCATCAGATACTATTCCGGCCATGCTGCCTATGAAACGACTTTCAAACGAAAGCATTCTCCAGCCAAGGACGAGAGCGTAGTGATAGACCTCGGCACGGTGGCAGACATCGCTACGGTATACGTCAACGGCAAGCAGTGCGGCACAGCATGGCGTCCGCCATATACCGTAAACATAACGCAGGCTGTGAAGAAGGGCAAGAACTCGCTGAAAATAGTCGTGGTGAACACATGGGCAAACGCCCTGCAAGGCAACGACGAGGGAAAGGCGCCTTTCACAGGAATATGGACCAACGGCAAATACCGCCGCGCAAGCAAGGACCTGTTGCCGTCGGGACTTACATCTCCGATAATGATCAGCAAGTAGACAAGTTGACGAGTTGACAAGAACATAAGAAACAAACAAATACATGAAGAAGATATTAATATTAGGCGCCATCATCGCTGCCGCATCAACAGCGAGCGCCAAGGTTACTCTGCCAAGGATATTCTCCAACGGTATGGTGATGCAACAACAGACGGAAGCCAACCTCTGGGGAACTGCCAAGGCAAACGCCACGGTGAAGATCACGGCATCGTGGAACAAAAAGACAATAACGACAAAGACGGACAATGACGGGAAATGGAAAGTGAGCATCACTACACCGTCTGCCGGCGGTCCCTACTCCATCACATTCAACGATGGCGAAAAGACTGTTGTCAACGACATACTCATGGGCGAACTGTGGATATGTTCCGGACAAAGCAATATGGAGATGCCGATGAAGGGATTCAAGAACCAGCCCGTGGAGAATGCCGTGGAGGACATACTCCATAGCAGCGACAAAGAGATGCGTCTCTTCACCGTGAAGCGTACGAGCAAATTCGAACCGCAAGAGGATGTTGTAGGGTCATGGCAGGAGGCATCGCCAATGGCAGTACGCGATTTCAGTGCCACGGCATATCATTTCGGACGCGAACTAAGACGGATGCTCAACGTGCCCATAGGTCTCATCGTCACCTCATGGGGAGGTTCCTCATGCGAGGCATGGATGAGAAGAGACTGGCTGAAGGCTTTTCCACAGATAGAACTGCCGGAATCACAGGAAACGATAAAATCAAAAAACCGCACCGCTACGGTGCTCTACAACGGTATGCTCCATCCTCTCGCCGGCATCGCCATGCGTGGTGTGATATGGTATCAGGGCGAAGAGAACGTGAGCCGCTCCAGCTACTATGCCGACCTCTTCTCCCGCATGATACAGGGATGGAGAGAAGAATGGCAGAGGGGTGACTTCCCGTTCTATTTCTGTCAGATAGCGCCTTACGACTATAGCCTCATCAACTGGCAGCAGTATAACAGTGCTTTCCTGCGCGAACAGCAGGCAAAGGCGGAACAGATGAACAAGAACGTGGGAATGGCGGTGCTTATGGATGCCGGACTGGAATATGGCATTCATCCTCGCAAGAAGCAGATTGCCGGAATGCGCCTCGCCCTGCTCGCTCTCGACAAGACCTACGGAATAAAGGGTATAACTTCTGAGAGCGCCTGCTATAAGAATGTGGAGTTCAAGGGCGACACTGCCGTTGTATCGTTCGACCGTGCGGGAATGTGGATATACGGCAAGAATGGTCTGAAGAGCGACCTCGTTGAGGTGGCTGGTGCTGACAGCGTGTTCCATCCTGCCAAGGCATGGATAGAACGCAGCAAGCTCTACGTGAAGAGCGACAAGGTGAAAAATCCCGTCAGTGTCCGCTATGCTTTCAAAGACTGGGCAGACGGCGACCTGTTCTGCGACGGACTGCCAATAAGTTCATTCAGAACGGATGACTGGAAGAAATAGGATGTTTTGAGTTGACGAGTAACGAGTTGACAAGTTGACTATAGAATAAAAAAAAGCCAGCAGTAGGAAATACAATCCACTGCTGGCTTTTTTGTTATACCGGCAAACATGTTCTTGTTCACCATATTATTCGTTTGTCTGAATCATCATTACAGGTTTCTCCTATGGATGTTGTGGACAAACGAATTTGTTATTGCCGCGTTATCTCACAAACTTCTTACCGTTCTGTATCGTGATGCCCTTATAGCTCTTGCCCACTCTCTGACCAGCCAGGTTGTATGCCTTGCCATCAGCGTTTACAGTGGTCTTGTTGCCAGTAGTGATGTCTACGATACCATCAGCCTCTGTATAGAAGAAGCGGGTGACAGGCTGTTCCAATGAATTGACGCAGTCGTCGTTGAGATATGGCCAGTCTTCTGTTTCTGCATAGTCGCCGAAGGTGTATCTGTCGCTGAAATAGCTCATTGCCTTCTTCTTCATGTCAGGATTGTAGAAGAAGTTGAAGTCGAGCACATTGCAGGTATTCTCTCCCTCGAAGGTGAGCGCCATGAGAAGATTCTTGTCGCCGCTATAGTTGAGAGGCTGGTCGAAGGTGAGTTCCAGTTCTCCGTTTCCTCCGGCATAGTTGTATAGCTCTCCTTCATATTCATATCCAGCGATTGCCACTGTGGCATCCTCATATTCATAGAATTTGTATCTGCCAGCCTTGTCGTCATAGTCGAATGCATCGCTGTCGATTTCCTTCACCCATACCTTCACAGTACGAGGACAAGCGTCGTAAGCACTTTCGTTGTGGAAGACGAAGTTTACCTTCGTGATAGCCTTGCCAGCCATCTTTGCGAGCTGCTCCTTGGTGTAGATGATTTCAGATCCGGTGTACTGGTGAGTGAAGTTCGTTGGAGCTGCCGCCCATGAGAATCCGTGTCCCTCATATACATCCTCCTCCGTTCCGTCTTTGAGCATCTTGTTGTATTTGCCGAGAGTCACGCTGTTTTCCGGCTCTGGAGTCTTCGTCAGCGAGATGTTCTTGGTAGTAGTCTCACCTGGAGTGAAGGTGATGTTGTCTTCTGTATAATCCTCACATTCTCCGTCGGTCACCGTGAGTGTGTATGTCTTCTCGCTCTTCACCACGCTTATGCTATAAGAACCGTCGGCGGTTGTCGTGGCGCTGTAGGTAACATACTTGTTGTCCTTTGCCGCAATTCTCACCACAGCTCCATCCACAGGTTCGTCGTTGCATGTCACCTTGCCCTGCATGGTAGCCGGATTGTCTATCTTTATCATCGTGATGTCCTGCGTCTTCGGTTCGCCCGGTGTGAACGTCACGTCTGCGAGGGTCTTGTTTTCGTAGCCTTCAGCCTTGGCGGTGAGGGTGTAGGTTTCCTCGCTCTTCACCACTGTCATGGTGTAGTTGCCGCTCTCGTCAGAGGTAGTAGAGTATTCGTTGTCGCCGCTTGTCAACGTGATGACTGCACCGGCAACAGGAGCGTTGTCGTCGTTAGACTTCACCTTGCCCGAGAGTTCTGAAGGCACATCTTTCTTCGTCATCTCGATATTGAGAGATTTCTTCTCGCCTGAAGTGAATTTCACCGGTTCTGCTGCCGAATAGTCGTCGTAGCCTTCTGCTGTTGCCGTGAGGGTATATTCCTTGTCGATGTCCTCTGCCGGGATGTTTATGGTGTAAGCGCCCTCAGCGTCTGATGTAGCCTCAAGAGAGATCTCGCCGCTGGTCAGAACCACCTTGGCACCGGCAATTGCACTCTCGCCACACTTCACGCTGCCGCTCAGCTCGGCAGGTTTCACCACCGGCTTGCTTGCCTCCTGATATGTGAAACGGGTGAGAGGCTGGCTCAGCTTCGTGGCATGAGAGATTGTGGAACCTCCGCCGTTGGCATAAGGCCAGTCTTCCGATTCGTTGAAATCAGCAAAGGTTGTATTGTCGCTGCATGTCGACATCGCCAGATCCGGAGCATCGGTATTGAAATAGAACTCGATGTCGGTAGAGCCATCCGTCACGTCTTCGCCATCAAAGGTTATGGTCACGAGCAAGTTCTTCTCACCGCTGTAGGCAAACGGTGTGTTGAAGTTGATGGCAAGGTCACCGTTCTCATAGCAGGCATCAACGAAATCCGTGTCGAAAGTGAAGTCCGTAGCCGCCTTGGTGGCATCAGAATATTCAAAGTAGCAATAGCTCTTCTTCGCCTCGTTATATACGAAGGCATTGTCGTCGATTTCCTTCACCCATACGTTGATTGTCCTTGGGTATGCCTGGAAAGCGGCAAGGTTGTAATACTTGAAGCTGATGCCCTTGATTTCCTTTCCCTTCATGCTTGCGAGCTGCTCTTTGGTATATATGATCTGCGCACCGGTGTGTTTCACCTGAAGCTGTGTCGGTGCAACCATCCACCAGCTGCCCTGGTATGTCTGGTTCTCATCGTATGCCGTAAGGTCGTCATAATTTCCCAGCGCCAACGTCTGGTCGTCAGCCTTTGCCCAGTTCACTCCCACTGCGAGGAGCAAGAGCGTGAGTATATAATTTATCTTTTTCATGTCATCGCCTTTTTAAAAATTGTCATGAGTGTTGTTTATCGAATCAGAAACGTAGTTCGCTATTGAGTAGGGAATCCTGTCTCTGACAATAAGAGAGGAGAACAGACGTCTTATCTGACTACCACTTTTCTGCCGTTGCAGATATACAGTCCGTTAGTAGGTCTGCTCACGCGCTGTCCGGCGAGGTTATACCACACGTCGTCCTTCACCTTTTCTGCAGCATCTGTCTTTACCTTGTCAATGCCGTCGGTCTCCGGATTGTAGATTTCAGATGTCCTTGCCGTGAGATCCACCTTCACGAGGTCTGTGAACGGACTTACAACAAAGGTGTAAGGCATTGATCCGTTTGGTGTGGAGAAATCGTCTGCCGAAGCATACAGGTCGTAGTATACCACCTTTGAGTTGGTGTATTTTGCCAATGATGTGATGCGGCAAGATGTCACGGAGTCGTTGGTAACTTCGTTTACAGAGCCTACTGCCTCGTTACCGCCAACCATTACATTCACCACGTCGCCGGCCTTCAGGTTCTGCTTCACCTGAATGCGGTCGAAATAGTCTGGTTTGCCATCCATCGCGGTGTTGTTTATCACGGTGAAAAAGAGGTCCTTTATACCGTTGTCGAAATCGAATGTCACTTCGGCTATTCCTGTTGCTCCGCCTTCCACTACGGCCTTCTGTGTCTTTATCTCCCTGCCGTTCTTGCCGTGGCTCTCCACACGGATTTCATCGCCGTCGGAGCAGTATGCGTCAATGATGACTTTGTATTTACCGTCGTCAGCGCGCAGGTCGAGATAAGGTGAGTAAATCAGTCCTGCCACCATACTCGGAATGAAGTTAGGGAATGCGTAGGCTCCCCATCCATACGAGAGTGCATATCCGTATGCCGAGAGGTCTACGAATTCCTCCTCGCCTCCCAATGGCTCATTGAGGCTTCCGCGTGTTATGCCGGAGAAATCTTCGTCGGCAATTGTCACCTCGCCATCGGCAGTCACCGGCTTACGGTCGTATACGAACACCGCATATCCGTCGGCATCCTTCACGGCGCCCCAGTTGGCAGTGAAAGCAGTAGATGTGATATCTGTCGCCAACTTGGTTTCCGGCTTCTGTAGCGTAATCTGGGCAGAAGCGGCGATTGCCGCCGCCGCCATGAATAATGTTGTGTAAAGTTTCTTCATAATCATTCCTTTCCTTTATTTAGTGATTTTTGTTTGTATGCGTTTTACTTCAGCAGTACCTTTTTCTGGAGCCGCTTTCCTCCTATTATATATATGCCGGCTTTCAGTCTGCCGCTCTTGATGTCGGCAATGCGTCCTGCCTTCTTTCCCGTGATGTCGTATACGGTATCGTCGCCGGCAGCATCTTCTGCCATGGCTATATCCTGTATAGCATCAGTTTCCTTTTCTTTTGTCATGAAAGTGAACGAGATATTGCCGTCGTCGTCTTTCTCAATATTGTATACCGGTTTGCCCATCAGCTTCGAACCGTCGGCAAGTGCATTATACAGTTCCGCCGCCGGCTTGCTGGTGTCTGTCAGACTGTCCACCACTCCTCTCGGAGCATCCATCGGATAGGTATAGAAATAGGTGTCGTTCTGTATGCTTCTCACCCTGCTGAAGGGTGCCATGCGCGGGTGGTCGTTGGTGAAATATCTGTCGTAGCCCTCGGCTGGGGTGAATTCTCCTTTTGAGTTTACGATATTGTTGTCGAAGAGATCCTTGTCGTAGTCCACATGGATGATGAGGAGTCCGTTCTCCGGCGTATACTTGTCCCATCCCATGCCCTTGTGGTTCTCCAGGAGATAATATTCGTCTTTGTGGTTGTCGTTGTAGATTACGTATGCCTTGCCGTCGGCTTCCTCCAGACTCGTCATGCCTTTTATAATGTCGCCGGCTTTGAGTTCTGTCAGTTCGAGCCAACCGGCATAGGCGCGCTCATAACTGGTCCATCCTGCCGGACACCATCCGATGCCCTGCGGTCCGTTATAGCTTCCGCCAGCCAGCAGGTCCCAATCGCCCATGGTCGGTGTTGACCCATAGTTGGTGTCATACATGTCGGGCAGTCCCATGCAGTGTGAGAACTCATGGCAGAACACTCCGAGTCCCATCGGCACTGTGCCCGAATCGAGGTATAGCTCATTGCTGCATGCATACTGGTTGATAAACACTCCGTCGATGGAGAATCCGCCGTTGCCGTCGCTGTTCTGCAGAGCCTCATCCAGAGTCCAGGCGTTGGGCCATATCGTTCCCGTAGGTCCTCCCGTTGCCTGTCCGTATCCGGCATATAGCACGAACACCTGTTCCACCTCGCCATCGTCGTCCCAGTCGTATTTTTTCCAGTCGATGTCGCATTTCTCGTCGGCTTTCTTAATCGCCTCAGTGATGAACTCGCCGATGTGGTCGGCGCCTCCCATGATGGGCGACGGACCACCGTAGTATGTAGCCGACTTGCTGACTTTCACCGGACCAACGATGTCGAACGTCAGGTCAAACTCTCCGCGGCTCATATCCTTGAAATAATCATGCACACTGCCTGCCGCTCCATTCTGCGAATAGCCCTCCTGATTGAGCACTTCGCCATAGAATTTCACTATGGCATCGTCGCCTTTCGAAAAAGACTTGTCTGAAAATGCCGCAAGGATTACGAGTGCCTTCTTGCTGCCTTTGAACACACTTATGTCGTCTTTGCTCGGCAAACGGTTGGGGCTGCCACACCGCTTGGCGGCGCTTCTCTTTTTTGCCGCCATCTGGCGGGCTATGGGAGCGAGGTCGTGGATGGTATTCATCATCTGAAGCTCCTTTGCCGACCGTGCCGCTGACTCATGTGCGAGCACACCAGAGTTATGGAGCTTGCCGTTTTCTATGGTCAGATAGCAGTATCTGTTGTCAGCGGCTTTATAGAGGGGCACGTTGTCTTCGGTGATATAGTAGTGCAGGTGTTCATCGCCAGCCTGGCTCACCCTGATTGTGGTGCCGTCGCTCTGCGAAACTACCTTCCAGCTTTTCTTTGCAGGAATAGCGAATGTCATTGCCGCACATAAGGATAGTACGGCTGAAATAAGGATTCTTTTCATATAGATATATGTTGTTTTCTTTTATATATCCTTAATTCCGCAACACTATAGTTTAATATTATTTATAAGTGCCTGAGCAACAAAAAGTTGCCCAGGATTTTGCCATGTCAGAATTTTCACTT
>JABLTN010005351.1_pt1 | contig 153695 bp, 104 predicted proteins | sample 7160141 | NCBI WGS metagenome assembly JABLTN01 (sample SAMN14651226, study PRJNA627086) | human gut metagenome | isolation source: feces | host: Homo sapiens | reverse complement strand
TCGCAATTCTGAATGTCCAGACAGGCAAGGTGGTAATCGTGAAGGTTGGCACGGATAGTGACAGGCGACGGCATCGTGTGGGCACGTTCCGCATGGGCAGGATGCCAGAGATATCCGCTGCATTGGGGCGGAGACTCCTGCAGTTCGTGGGAGGGACTCGCCGGTTCGCTGCGTGGCGGACTCCATTTCGGACTCTCCGGCTTTGCCTTCTGGAGCCACGACGTGCCGGGATTCCATACGTTGCCAAACTTCATGAACTCCGTTGTCCGCGATGATGTGTATATGCGCTGGACACAGTTCGGCGTGTTCTCCTCGCATATCCGATACCACGGCACCAACAAGCGTGAGCCATGGCATTATCCCAACATCGCACCGATGGTGAAGCGCTGGTGGAAGCTGCGCTACAAACTCATTCCATATATCCTCCGCGAGAGCGAGAAGGCAACACACAGCGGATCAACCATCGTGCAGGCACTTATCTTCCACCATCCCGAAGACAACAACTGCTGGCATATCGATGATGAATACTATTTCGGCGACGACTTCCTTGTGGCTCCCGTAATGAGCAGCGACAACTGTCGCGACATATATCTGCCGGAAGGAGAATGGGTAGAGTTCTTCACCGGCGACCGCTTCTCGGTAAGCGACGGCGGCAGATGGCTGAAGGACATAGAGACACCGCTCGACCGTATGCCGGTGTTTGTGCGCAAGGGTGCCGTAATCCCCGTTTATCCGGAGGATGTAGACAGCACCGACGACATGGACATGAGCAAGGTGAAGAATCTCATCATCAACGAGGAGTTTAAGGGATTTGAGATTTGAGTGAGGAGAGAGGAATGAGGAGAGAGGAGTCTGGATTGAGTAGTTTGGAGTGGTATTTCTCCTATTTCTCCTATGTGTCCTATTTGTCCTATTTGTCCCATTCTTCCCATTCCTCCCATCCTCTTTCCCAAGAAAATTATAAATCATAACAATTATGTGGAAACCCAATTTAGAAGAAACCAAGAAACACTATATAGACTGGTGGAACCATAAGGGCATCGTGCTCAATATGTGGGAACACTTCCAGGAAGGCGTCAAGCCCCATGCCGACGTGCCCATGCCGCCGGCACCGAAGTCGCTCGACCAGAAATGGTTCGACCCGGAATGGCGTGCCGAATATCTCGACTGGTATGTGGCACACAGTTCGATGAAAGCCGACATGTTGCCTGTTGCCAACACGCAGCTCGGTCCCGGTTCGCTTGCAGCCATCCTCGGCGGCGTGTTTGAGGGCGGAGAGGATACCATCTGGATACATCCGGACCCCAACTACACCGACGACATCAAGTTCGACATCAACGACCCTGCCAACAAGAACTGGCAGCTTCACAAGGACCTGCTGCGTGCCTGCAAGAAGAAAGCCAAAGGCAACTACTATGTGGGCATGCCCGACCTGATGGAAGGCATGGATGTGCTCGCCGCCATGAAGGGCACCGACAAGGTGCTTCTCGACACCGTGATGCAACCCGAAGTGCTGGAGCGGCAGATGCAGCAGATAAACGACATATACTTCCAGGTCTTCGACGAGCTATACGACATTATCCGTGAGGGCGACGAGATGGCATTCTGCTATTTCTCATCGTGGGCACCGGGAAAGATGACAAAGCTGCAGAGCGACATCTCCACGATGATCAGCGTGGAGGATTACCGACGCTTTGTGCAGCCCTTCATCCGTCAGCAGTGTCAGAAGATAGACTACACGCTGTATCATCTCGACGGCGTGGGGGCAATGCACCATCTGCCAGCCCTGCTTGAGATAGAAGAGCTCAACGCCATACAGTGGACGCCGGGAGTGGGAGAGCCACAGGGCGGATCGCCCAAGTGGTATGACCTCTACAAGAAGATTCTTGCAGGAGGAAAAAGCATCATGGCATGCTGGGTGACCCTCGACGAACTGCGTCCGTTGCTCGACAATATCGGTGGCGACGGAGTGCATATCGAGATGGATTTCCACAACGAGGACGAGGTGGAGAAGGCATTGCGTATAGTGGAGGAATACCAGGAGAGCACCGACGAGCCGGAAGCCGCCGACAACACTATCCGTATCAACAAGACCATGACTCCCGACGAGGAGGTGATGGCCATCATCGACAAGATAGAAAGCGGGGATGCCAATGCCGCTTCTGCCGCTGACGACAAGATGAAAGCCCTGCCTCTCAAGGCTGCTACTCTCGGCAGACCGTCGATGGATGCCGTGGCAAAGGAAAGGATATTCGTTCTCGACGGTGCTACAGGAACCACCATCCAGCAGTATAAGCTCACAGAAGAGGAGTTCCGTGGGGAGAGATTCAAAGACTTCGACGGGGAGGTCCGTGGAACAAACGACCTGCTTGCTCTTACTTGTCCGGAGATTGTGACAAGTATGCACCGTCGTTTCCTTGAAGCAGGTTCAGACCTCATCACCACGAATACGTTCAATTCACAGCGCGTCTCGCTTGCCGACAAGCATCTGCAGGACTATGCAAGGGAGATAAACCTTGAAGCTGCCCGACTGGCAAGGAAAGAGGCTGATGCCTATACATTGATGAATCCGCGTAAGCCCCGTTATGTGCTTGGTAGTGTCGGTCCTACAAGCAAGACCCTGTCTATCGGAGAAAGTGCGGAGTTCAACGAGGATATCCTTCATGATGCCTACTATGAGCAGATAGAGGCTTTGATAGACGGCGGCGTGGATGCCGTGCTTATAGAGACGATATTCGACATAGAGAATGCCAAGGTTGCCTTGTGGTGCTGCAAGGAAGTGATGCTGAAGAAAGGCTTCCGTCTGCCTATAATGATGAGCTTCACTGTGGCAAGCGAGGATGGACACAACATGCTCGGACAGTCGGTAGTGGACTTTGTCAAGAGTCTCAATGACGACAGCGTGTTCAGCGTAGGACTTAACTGTTCGCTCAATGCCGCCAAGATGGCTCCTATCATCCAGCGTATGGCTGCCGAGACCGGCTATTATATAAGTATGTTCCCGAATGCGGGATTGCCGGACGAACACGGTCACTACCTCGACACTCCAAAGATGATGCAGGCCGAGGTATGGCCAATCGTTGAGGCTCATCTGCTGAACGTGGTTGGTGGATGCTGCGGTACTGACGATTTGCATATCCGTGAGATAGCAAAGCTCGTGCAGCCGATAGAAGGGTTGTTCATTACTCCTCACTATCCTGGAGGGGCTGGAAATTCTGGGGGGGCTGGCGTTTCTAGTCTTTCTGGCGTTTCTAGTGATTCTAGTCTTTCTAGAATTTCTAGTTTTTCTAGCATTTCTAGAGATTCTAGTGCTCCTGTGAAAGAGAAGAAATGCTCCTGCGGCATCGACCACGATGCCGCCCCTGTAGCCACATCCAAGCCGGAGAGCAATGCAGCAGAGGAAGTCTTTGAGGCAATCCTCGCCGGCAAAGGCGACAAGGCTGCCGATGCCACCAAGCGTGCTCTTGATGAAGGCGTGGCTCCGCAGGACATCATAAACGGTCAGATGATACGCGCCATGAGTGAGGTGGGACAACGCTTCCAGGACGGTAAAGCCTTCGTGCCGCAGCTGCTGATGGCAGGACGTGCCATGAAGGCGGCTCTTGAGATTCTGAAGCCGCTGCTCGCCGGACAGGCATCCACTACGCTGGGCAGGATAGTGATAGGAACCGTGAAGGGCGATCTCCACGACATAGGCAAGAATCTCGTTGCCTCTATGCTCGAGGGTTGCGGCTTCGAGGTGAAGAATATCGGCATCGACGTGCCGAGCGACAAGTTCGTTGAGGCTGTAAAAGACTATAATGCCGACATTCTCTGCATGAGTGCGCTGCTTACAACCACCATGACATATATGAAAGATGTTATCCAGGCTCTTGAAGATGCCGGAATACGCCAGAACGTGAAAGTGATGGTTGGTGGTGCTCCCGTGACACAAAACTTCGCTGACGAGATCGGTGCCGACGGCTATAGCGACAATGCAAACTCTGCCGTTGCCGTAGCCAAGGAGCTGATGGGAAAATAAGACGAATACAGATAGGAAATAAAACGAATAAAACAATAAGACCCACCCTTGCCATCCCCGATGGGAGCCGGGTGGGTTTAAAACTACAAAACCTATGAATACTCAAAATCTTGATGCACTTGATTGGATAATCCTTGTCGCTTACTTTGTGGTGCTCATTGCCATAGGAATGTGGGCAAGCTCTAAGGCAAAGAAAAGCGGAAACATGTTTCTTGCCAGCCGCTCTCTGCGCTGGCATCATATTGGTTTCTCCATGTGGGGCACCAATGTCGGTCCGTCGATGCTCATCGCATCAGCCAGTGCCGGATTCTCCACCGGCATCGTGTCTGGCAACTACGCATGGTACGCCTTCGTGTTCATCGCCCTGCTCGCCTTCGTGTTCGCTCCACGATATCTTGGCACCGGCATCTCCACGCTGCCGGAGTTTATGGGACTGCGTTTCGGCGACTCCACACGCAATATCCTGGCATGGTATACCATAGTGACGATACTCATCTCTTGGCTTGCTCTCACGCTCTTTGCCGGAGGAATCATAATCCGCCAGGTGTTCGGCATGCCGATGTGGCTCTCGGCAATGCTGCTTCTCGCCATATCAGCGTTTTTCACTATGCTCGGTGGACTGAAAGCCGTGGCATATACCAACGTTTATCAGATGGTGCTGCTCATCATCGTGTCGGCAACGCTTACGGTAGTGGGAATATGGAAGCTCGGCGGCGAGTCTTTCTCTCATGGCATAGCAGTGCTTGCCAATCCCGATGTGGTGCCGTCAGACTATTGGAACCTCTTCCGTCCTAATACCGACCCCGGCTATCCGTGGCTGCCTATCATCCTCGGCTATCCCATCATGGGTGTGTGGTTCTGGTGTACCGACCAGTCTATGGTGCAGCCGGTGCTTGCAGCGCGCAACCTGAGCGAAGGACAGCGGGGAGCCAATTTCACCGGATGGCTGAAGATTCTGGATGTGGCGATATACATCCTTCCCGGAGTGGTATGCTTCGCCATGGTCAAGACAGGGTTCTTCGGCAATGTGCAGGTAAATGCCGATGACGCCTATTTAAAGCTCGTCTATGAGCTTTTCCCTGCCGGTATGGTGGGATTGGTGCTTGCAGTGCTTACGGCGGCTCTGATAAGCACTATCGGCTCTGCCCTGAATGCCTTGAGTACGGTGTTCACCATGGACATTTATGTGAAGAACATCCGTCCGCAGGCATCTCCCGAAGAAATCCGCAAGACGGGACGTGTCGTTACCGTTCTCGGAGCCTTGGTGTCCATCGTCATCACGGTTGCCGTAGACGGCATCAAGGGTATGGACCTGTTCAATGTGTTCCAGTCTGTGCTCAGCTTCATCGCTCCGCCGATGGCGGCAGTGTTCCTGATGGGAGTGTTCTGGAAGCGCTGCACCACACTTGCCGCCAACATGACTCTGACGTTCGGCACGGTGCTCAGCATCGGCACAGGAATACTCTATCTTTGGGTGATACCGGGATTTTCTGAGATGGTGCATTTCATGCTCCTCTCGTTCTTCATCTTCATCGGTCTGGTAGCGATGATGATAGTGGTAAGTCTGTATGACATGAATGCCAACGAGAAACACGTCATCGTGGCTGTGAATGAAAAACCGGCAAGGAGTGTCATCATAGCATGGGTGTCGCTTGCCGTGGTGATGATAGCCCTCTATGTGTTTTTCAACGGCAACTGATAAGATAGTAGCACGGAAAATATAAGATAGGATTATAAAGAATGTTGGTTTTATGACGGTTGGATGACAACCCCATAAAACCAACATTCTGCTTTTGTTACCCTCACCCAATAAGACCCGGTTCGGGATTTAGTGCCAAAATACTTATTCGTCCACCAGCACCACGGTGACTCCGCGGGCTGCCTGTGCACCGATGACAAGAGCCTGCTCGATGTCGGCGGTCTTTGACGGTCCGCTGATGAACGTTCCGAAATTGTAGCGTGAGTCCATCTCTATGCTGGCGTATGCGTCGTGCATGTTGTTTACGACATTCTTCTTGTCGAGCACAATCACGAGATATTCGGATATGAACAGCAATGCCTTCTCCTTCATCGTCTGCGGAATCCAGATGCATCCGTTCTCTGCCACTCCCACCGTGCCTCTCACGATTGCCACGTCGGTTCCGTTGAGGTCGTTGGCCTCCGCCACGGTGTCGGGATTGCGCAGCTCCACGGCGGCAGCTCCGTTGCCGGCATTTGCCTTCAAGCCTTCCATAGTTATCTCCTCCAGGTTTGAGGCAAATACCCTGGCGTCAGGGTATGCCCCGCACACCAAGGCATTAAGGTCGGAACCGGCAGAAGCGTCGGTGATGACATGTCCGCCCACCGACTCCGTCATCTCGATGAACTGTTTCAGTGTGTCTTCGTATTCGATGCCTTTTATCTCCTCCTTTGGCATATCGTATTGAAAGTGCGTGTTCTGACGCAACTTATTCAGAAAATCTTCTTTTTTCATACTCTCTTGCGAATTGTTTCTTCATGCTTGTCTTGCGAATTGTTTCTCCCCACTTCCTACTTCACTTTTCCTTCCTTCCACAGTTCATGGAATGATTTCTTTGCGAATTCAGGCATGGCGTGTCCGATACCCCATGCGTTGATGTTGCCGATGTTGGTGAGGCAGTCAGGAACGTAGTTGGCGAGCGGAGCGAATTTCAAGGCTGTGGTGTAGAGGGCAGGGCGGTCGAACAGATATTCCATACCTGCCGACATCGCCTTCTTCAGTTTGTCGGCTTTTCCCAGTTTCTCCAGACTCTGTCGCCATACGTATATCTGCGAGCCAGGTCCTACCTTCGACGGGCATACATTGTCGCAAGAGAGACAGAGAGTGCAAGCCGAAACGTTGTCGCTGTATTTCCGTGGGTCGCGCAGCATGCCGAGGTTCACCCCCACGGGACCAGGGATGAAATACGTGTAGCTGTATCCTCCCGAGCGGCGGTATACGGGACATGTGTTGATGCAGGCTCCGCAACGCATACATTTCAGCGTCTGCCAGTGTTCGGTGTCAGCCAGCATGTCGCTTCTGCCGTTGTCCACGAGCACCACGTGCATCTCTCCTCCGGGTCGTGCCTGGCGGAAGTGTGATGTGAAGGCAGTGGTAGGCTGTCCTGTGGCGCTGCGGCACAGAAGGCGTTGGAATACGGCGAGCGACTTGTAGTCGGGCACTATCTTCTCTATTCCCATCGCCACTATATGCAGCTTCGGCATTGATGTTGTCATGTCGGCATTGCCCTCGTTGGTGCATACCACGCAGTCGCCGGTGGCAGCCACGCCGAAGTTGCATCCCGTCATGCCGGCACCAGCCTGCATAAACTGGTCGCGCAGATGGAGACGGGCGCAATGGGTGAGATAAGTAGGGTCGTAGTTTCCTTTCTCCTTCGATATTCCCTTCTCCTCGAACATCCTGCCCACTTCCTCGCGTTTGAGGTGGATGGCAGGCATCACGATATGGCTCGGCTTCTGATGCAGGAGCTGGATGATACGCTCGCCGAGGTCGGTCTCCACCACGTCGATGCCGTGCTGTTCCAGATAGGGGTTCATCTCGCACTCTTCGGTGAGCATCGACTTAGACTTCACCATCTTCGTTACACCGTGGCTCTGCAGTATGGAAAGTACTGTCTCGTTGAACTCCGTGGCATCCTTCGCCCAATGCACCTTCACTCCGCGGCTCTCCAGAGAGTTCGAGAACTGCTCCAGATAATCCGCCAGATGGGTGATGGTGTGCTTCTTTATCTGCGAGGCATGCTCGCGCAGGTCTTCCCACTCCGGCAGCTGCTGTGCCATCTTGTCGCGCTTCTCTCTCACCGACCAGAAGGTGGCGTCGTGCCAACTGGTCTTCTCTGCATCCGCCACAAAGCGGGCGGCTCTCTTGGAATGTATTGTGCTCATAACCCTGCTGCTAATATCTGGACAACGTGAATGAATTTGATAGGCATCTTCTCTTTCTTGGCAATGCCAGCCATGTGCATGAGACACGAAGAATCGGGTCCCGTGACATATTCCGCCCCGGTGGCGATGTGTCTCTTTATCTTCTCTTCTCCCATACGGGTGGAAACGGCAGGCTCCTCGATGGAGAACATACCGCCGAAGCCGCAGCACTCGTCCTTGCGTTCCGGCTCATGGATGGTGATGCCGTCGACGAGCTGCAAGAGGTCGATAATCTTGTTGAATGGCTTGACGTTGCACTCCGAGGGCGACGACAGGTTCAGTTCTCTCACTCCGTGGCAGCTGTTATGCACGCTGACAGGGTGGGGGAACTTTCCCGGCACCTCCTTCACCTTCAGCACGTCGTGGAGGAACTCCACTATATCCATGATTTTGCCTGAAGAGACACATTCGTGCTTGCCCTTCAGAATTTTGGGATAATAGACTTTCACGTATGCGGCGCACGATGCAGAAGGGGCGACGATGTAGTCATAGTCTTTGAAAAGTTCATCAAAAGACTCAATCACTTTCATCGACTTGTCCTGGAAACCGGCGTTTGCCATCGGTTGTCCACAGCATGTCTGCCGCTCAGGATACTCCACGTCAAGTCCGTAGTGCTTGAGCAACTTGTATGTGGCTACACCAGCCTCTGGATACAGGGCGTCCACATAGCAGGGGACGAATAATCCTACTCTCATAATGGTTGTGTTGTTAATGTTAACCCGTAGGCGGAATTGTTTTTAGATGATAATACATTTGTCGAGTCCGTTACTCCGTTGATTTATAGGATTTTAGTGGCGTATATGCCATCCCGTGTCAGTCAGCGTTCGTAAGACTCTTATACAAAATTCTATAAAATACTTGAGATACACAAGAATTTTCGATGAAATGTTATCAAGACACAACGAAAAATCCGGGAATAACAATATGTTTTTTTCCTGAAGAAAAGTGTCAAAGTATCATTTTCGGGGGTGCTGGATGTATCTAAAGTGCATCAGCTGAACGAGTTAGGTGTAATGATACTTTTCTGGATTCTTTACAGAAAAGTATCATAGAAGTATCATAAAGTATCATCGGAGCTATTGTGCTGTCTGGTAAGACTTTTGCAAGCCCCATAAAAGGACAGCCATTTCTCTGGTTGGTCTTTGTTTTCAAATAGCCGACTCACAATCATAGGCAAGGATAACAAGAACTACAAAAATTGGGCACGGTGCTTGCCCATGTGGGGTAACGTGCTTTCTCACTTGGGGCACGGTGCTTGCCCCAAGTGGGCACGATCTGTGTCCAAACCGTGCCCAAAGTATTCATGAAATGACAACGTTGGTAAAGGGGATGCAAAGGCGCCTTATAAAAGACAAAAGACTGCAAGCAGTTTAAAATATCACATAAAACTGCCTAATGGCCGATTGGGGTTTATGTAAGTTGCGCTGATGACTACATTCTAAACCAATGTTTTGGAGACTGTTAAATGATTTATATGGTCTTGTCAAAGTCGTCGAGAGCTTTGAAGAAGGCATCGATGTTCTCCATCGGAGTGTGTGGCGGTGTGTCGCAGCCGCTGGAGAGAACGAAGTTGGGATACTGCTTCATGTCTTGCAGCAGTCGTGTTGTCGTTTCGTACATCTGTTCCGGTGTGCCCTCCTTGAACACCGACACGGGGTCGATGTTTCCCATAGCGAGAGCCGTCGGCGGCACATCCTTTATCACCTGCCGCATGTCGCATTTGTTGCCGAAATGGTAGGCTGCCGCTCCTGTAGCCACCATCGCCTTTGTGCAGTGGCCCGTGTTGCCGCAGTTGTGCAGCACGATGCTGAAAGAGTCGTCCTGCACCTGTCCTGCGATATATCTGATGTAGTCGGAAGAGAAGCGCTTGCAGTCGTCGTCGGACATCAGTCCTGCCGCCGGTTCTGCCATCACCACTCCGTCTACGCCCGTCATCTTCAGCGCCCTACAGTATTTAAGAATGAACTCCGTGCATTTTGCCAGCAGCGTGTGGGCAGCGTCGGGGTCTTGGTATATCAGCACCATTATCTCCGACATGTCGTAGAGTCTGCCGGCGAGCGAAAACGGACCGATACATCCGCCCAGCACCGGACGGTCGTTGATTGCCTTTGCCGAGAGCAGGTTCGCCTTGAGATATTCAGGCACTCTGGCAGCCTTCAGCGACGGCACCTTTAGCGCCTTTATGTCATCGGCATCGTTCAGCAGATGACCGATAACGGCAGGCACGGCATCCTCGGTGAAGTGTACGTCCGCTCCGAAAGCCTCCGCCTCCACGGTGAGGTCCATGATTACGGTGGCTGCCGCCGTAGGATATCTGCCGGCGAGAGCCTTGATAGCCTCGAAGTGGGTCTGTCCGTTGCAGCAAGCCTCCCTCACGCTCTTCCCCGTCAGTTCTATGCCGGGATGCGTCATCACGGGCACGGCGACGGTCTTATGATTTTGGATAACGCCCGTTATCCATTCTTTCATGGATATGTTCATAATATTGTGGTCTCCTTTTTATATACGTTTTTCAATATCATGACGCGGATTCGCATGAACTGTAATCATTAACCCCGAATAGGCATAATGACCTGTTCGGGGTTGCCCCAAACCGGTAACAGGATTCGGGTTTATTTTCTCTGTTCTTCGAGGATTCCCATCAGTTCGTCCATCGTGTTTGCACGTAGCATGGCGATGCGGGTCTGGCGGAAGTTTGGTATTCCCTTGAATATCGGACTTGCGGCGAGGTGGCGCCTTGTGTGCAGTATGCCGCGGTATTCGTCGATGCGTTCCACATTGATGCGCAGCTGCTCTTCGAGCACGTCGAGCATCCAGTTGAATGTCATCTCGGGGTCAGGCTCCTTGCTGTCGAGATAGTCGCGTATCTCCTTGAATATCCATGGCCGTCCGAAGGTGGCTCGCCCTATCATCACGGCGTCAACGCCATATTCCTCGAAAGCCCGTTTCGTTTCCTCCGGCGATGTGATGTCGCCGTTGCCGATGATGGGGATGGTGATTCGCGGGTTCTTCTTCACTTTGCCAATCAGCGTCCAGTCGGCAGAACCTGTATACATCTGTGCCCTCGTCCTTCCGTGTATGGTGAGAGCCTGTATGCCGCAGTCCTGCAGCTGTTCGGCGAGGTCGCAGATGATGAGGTTGTCGTTGCTCCATCCCAGTCGCGTCTTTACTGTGACGGGAGTGCTTACCGCCTTCACCACGTTTTTCGTGATGTCGAGCAGCAGCGGCACGTTCTGCAGCATGCCGGCTCCGGCACCTTTTCCAGCCACCTTCTTCACGGGGCAGCCGAAGTTGATGTCTATCACGTCGGGATGTGCCTGGTCTTCCACTATCTTTGCCGCCTCTACCATCGACTCCACGTCGCGTCCGTATATCTGGATGCCCACGGGGCGCTCCTCATCACTGATGGTGAGTTTGTTGACGGTGCTTTTCACCGATCTGACGAGAGCCTCTGCGCTCACGAACTCGGTGTATACCATAGATGCCCCGTATCTCTTGCATAGCATACGGAATCCGATGTCGGTTACATCTTCCATCGGTGCGAGAAACAGAGGGTGATCTCCAAATTGTATGTTTCCTATTTTCATTGTCTCCTTGTCTACTTTACTCCTTGTCAACTCGTCTCCTTGTCAACTCGTCAACTAATCAAATGATACATTCCTCCAGCCAGTGCCTTTACCATTCCCTTCATCTCCAGTTCGAAGAGCAGGGCGGTGAGCCTGTTTATCGGTAATCCTGTGGATGCCGTAAGCACGTTCATCTGCTGGTCGTTGTTCTTGGCGAGAGCATCGATTATTGTCTTTGCGTCGCCTTCCACTTCGGGGAAGAGACTCCTCTCTATACCGTTCTTCTGGGCTGTGGCGAGCTGTGCGTCAGTCTCCCATCCCATGTCGCTGACGAATGATTCCGCCGATATTACCATCTGTGCTGACCGGTTGCGGATAATCTTGTTGCATCCTTCAGAGAGGCTGTCGCCAATTCTGCCGGGGAATGCGAAAACGTCGCGGTTGTATGAGTTTGCCAGCGAGCAAGTGATGAGTCCGCCGCCCTTTGCAGCGCTCTCCACAAGTATGGTGGCGTCTGACATGCCTGCCACGATGCGGTTGCGCCTCACGAAGTTCACCTTGTCAGCATTGGTATTAGTGAAATGCTCCGTCAGTAGTCCACCGCATCCCACCATCCTGTCTGCCGTCTCCCTGTGGCGTGGCGGATACAGGTTGTCGAGTCCGTGGGCAAGCACTCCCACAGTGGGTATGCCGTTTTCCAGCGAGTGTCTGTGCGCCATGATGTCCACACCGTATGCCAGTCCGCTGGCAATGAGGATCTCGGGACACATCACCTTGATGTCTGCAATGAACTTGCGTATGCAGTCGTCGGCATACTGTGTGGCGTGGCGTGTTCCCACGATATTGATCACCCGTTTGGCATTGAGGTCGGCATTGCCTTTATAGAAGAGTACGAGCGGTGCGTCGTTGCATTCTTTCAGCCGTTGCGGATAGTCGTCGTCGGATATCAGCAGCACCTGTATGCCGTGGGCAGCCGCATATTCCAGTTCCTCCTCCGCTCTCTGCTGCAGTGGGGCGATGTCTTTAAGCGAGTTGGCGAGACGCTTCGGACAGTCGGGCACGATGTCGAGTATGTTGTCATGATGGTCGGCAATGTTTGTGAATGAACCTGCCCTGTGGAGCAGTTCCCTCATCGCCGGGATATTGTAGAATCCCATTCTCGACAGCGTCAGGGCATTGAGTCTTTCTTGCTGTGCTGTATCCATCCGAATCGTCTTATTTGTTTATATATTCCTTGAAGGCATCGTCGTATTCCGGACTGTTGGCGAGTCTGCCGTCAACGATGCAGACCAGGTCAATCACTCCCTTGAAGCATATCTTGTTGTCCGACGCACGGTAGATGTCCTGATGGAACACGTATTTTATTCCCTCCTTGGTGAGGTTCAGACGGGAGAAGAACTCGTCGTCGCATCTGAGAGGAGTCTTGAACTGCAGGTTCATCCTTGCCACCACGGCGTCGATTCCTCTTCTGTGCATCTCTGCGAAGCTGAGTCCGCATTTCTGCAAGAACAGGTGTCTTGTGTGTTCGGCGTAGTGCAGGTAGTTGGCGTTGTTTACTATTCCCTCGATGTCGCATTCGTAGTCGCGCACCATCATCTTGGTCTCAAATATATAATCCATATTTGTTATGTTTCTGGTTTCTTATGATTAAACCCCAAACGGTCATTAGGCCGTTCCATTGTTTATTTATATACTGCTTGCCGTCTTTTGTCTTTTATAAGGCGTCTTTTGCTTGTTTTCAATTCGTAATAGCCCACTATTACTCATTAAAAGCCAAACAAAATCCACTCTTCTAAAAGAGCAAAATCCAGACAAGCCCTAATGACCGATTGGGTTAAAAAATCTCGTATTCATCGATAAAATCAGGTCTCGTTGTCTTCCGTCTTTACCTTAAATCAGCAGACTTGCAATCTTACAAAAACTTAGATAAAGAACATCTGATATATGGCAAAGGTAAATATAAAAACTGAGATAAACACTCCTTTCTGAGGAATTTATTGTGCAGGCAAGGCATTTTGCGGATTTAAAACGGACAAAAGGCATCTTGTAAAAAAGCAAAAGGCTGCAAGCTGTCATAAAAAAAAGTAAACGTCCTAATGACCGATTTGGGGTTAATAGGTAAATATCGGGCGGAAATATACCGAAAACAGGCGATTTTGATAGAAATTGGCTATTTTTTGTAAAAAATATCCAAGTCTTTTAGCAATTTTTCCGCTTACTTTGCAGCGGAAACTAAACACGATATTGCACCTGTGCTACATATATAAAAATATAAATTAAGTTTTGCATTTTTTTGACATAGGGTCAGTAAACAAGAAAGCAAGTAAACAAAAACGAAACAATATATAACGATGAAAAGAGTAAAGAAGAAGTATCAAAACACCTGTGACCCTCTCGATAGAGGTGGGTCTGATCCTTCCCATCGCCGCTTCGCCGGGTGGCGTTACTATCCCTGGTGGCGGCAATGCCAGCGGTGGAGGAGGAGGAACACCGCCGCCAATGCAGAGTCCGCCGCGCAACTTTTGGGGAAGCGGCTTCCAGACCGAGGACGACAACGAGACGGAGAACAAAATCGAATGGTAAGCTCCGCCCTGCTCCGTCAGACAACAGACGGCAGGAACAGTCATACAGCAGTCTGCCAGAACCGTCAGACAACGAGCAAGCGTAAGACGAAACAACAACCCATTAGCAAAATCAAAAAACAGAACATAATATGAAGAAAAGAATTTTCATGTTTGCGGTCTTGATATTGTCAGGGCTGCAATTTGCCGTAGCAGCAATAGACGAACAGCTGCGAGCGCTCATCACCACCTCCGATGATATCGAGGTGACGGAAGTGACTAACGACGAGGCGAACCCGTGGACCGTCGCAGACGGAATGGCGTCGAGTACAGTAGGTAAGATAAATCAAAATTTATCTTCCACTATTACGATTAAGTTTAGAGCTAAAGGACGTATTACAATAAAGTACGATTTCACTTTTGACCCTTATTCAAGCTCCGACTATCGAAAAGTGTATATGGATGGCAATCTGGATATGAATATTAATACTGCCAATAAAACCCTAACAACTCAGACTCATTTTTTTGACTTGGATGAAGGTGAGCATGTGTTAGAATTAACCCATTATCATTTTTATTACCTTTCCAATAGCTATAGTCAGGTTCTTTCTATTGGCAATATCCGCTTTCAAAACTTAGATAGTCAGTATATGACAATCAATCTCTCTGCTCCAGGCACCCTCGGTGTAGAGGCGTTGGCGCTTGTTAACACGTTGCCCGATATGCGTTACCTGCGTCTTACCGGCAAGATGAATGCAGCAGACTGGAATACTATCAGCAATATGACTGGTCTTTGGGCTATTGATATGAAAGATGTCGACATTACAGCAATACCTGCAAGTGCATTTGCCAAGACTTCTTTGCGCTTTATTGAATTCCCTGCCCAACTTAAGACTATTGGCGAAAAAGCTTTTTACGAACGCTTTCTTGTCGGTCGGCTTGTGTTGCCAGAAAGTTTGGATAGTATCTATTCTTATGCGTTCTATAAAAATTTTTTAACAGAGGTTATAATACCTGCAAATGTTAAATATATTGGAGGTTATGCATTTAACGATAACGACAGACTTACAAGTGTGACCTTAGGCTGCGGATTGACAGAAATAAGTAATTATTGTTTTAATAGCTGTGAGAAGCTTGCTGTTGTCAAAGGCGGCGAAAACGTAAAGACGATAGAAAGTGGTGCTTTCAATTATTGTAGTGAGTTGAGGAGTGTCAGTGATTTGGCACCTGTTACAGTAGGTGGCAGCGCATTCTATTGTTGTAAAAAATTGGAAAATTTCAATTTCTCAAACGCTAAAACACTCAAGTCTGAAGCTTATAGGGAATGCAATACTCTGACAGATGTTGATTTAACAACAGTTGAAACCATTGGAACTCGTTGTTTTATTACCTGTACGGGTTTAAAGAAAGTTGTATTGGGTAACAATATAAGTAGGATTAATGAATACGCATTTACGGATTGTAATGCTCTTGAAGAATTGCATATTGGTTCTTCTGTCTCTAATTTGGATAGTAGATGCTTTTATACCACAAGTTCTTCATTGAAAAAGGTGTATGTAACTGCGCCTGCACCACCTTCAGTTTATAACAATACCAGTTATTACCCGTTCTACTCAACTTCAGGCGTAACGCTTTACGTTCCCGAATATGCAATGGTGAGCTACAAGCTCGACAACTACTGGAGCAAGTTCACAAAGGTGGAGCCAAACCCGAACCATCCCGACAAGGTGAACCTCTACAAGAAGCTGGAGCTTACCAGCAATGCACGCATCCCGAACTCGCCGGATATATACATCGGCAAGGGTGGATCGCTTATCGTAAACGGTGACAATGCGCAGGCATTCGGCAAGTACACCCAGTATATGAATATAGGTGAGACATCCTCTTCGCTCATCAGCCGTTGCAAGGAGATGACATCTACATCTTCGCAGTTCGATTTCTTTATAGGCGCCACCTCTGGCTATGGCTACTGGTATTATTTGTGTATGCCGTTCGATGTGAAGCGCAGCGACATAATTCTGCCTAAGGGCACAAGCATCGCTGTGCGCTATTACGACTCAGAGTCGCGTGCTACAAACGGTGTAGGCGGCAACTGGAAAGACGTGTCTGCCGACGCTGTTCTGCAAACTGGCAAGGGATATATTTTCCGTTCAAGCAAGGAAGGCGACGTTGGTTTCCCTGCTACCGAGGAGACACATAACGCCATCTTCCGCAGCGAAGCCATAACCACACCGCTTGTAGAGTATGCTGCCGAAGAGAGCGCCAACGCAGGATGGAACCTCGTGGGTAACCCCTATCCTTGCTTCTACGACATCTACTATATGGATTTCGCAGCACCTATCACAACATGGGATGTTGACAACCGCACATACAAGGCATATAGTGCTACCGACGACAATTTCGTACTCACACCGCTGCAGGCGTTCTTCGTTCAGAAGCCTTCGCTTGTAGAAGCTATCACGTTCCAGCCGGCGGGCAGACAGATCAACAAGACCATCGACCACTCGGCTTTGGCTATGCGCCGCGCAGCACGCAGCAAGCAGGTGCAGCGAAAGCTGGTAGACGTGGCTCTGACATGCGCCGACTGCACCGACTGCACACGCATAGTGGTGAACGCCAACGCTTCTGACGACTTCTGCGCCGACAACGACGCTGTGAAGATGATGGCTTACGAGGGCACACCGCAGATATACACCATCGCCGGAGCAGACCAGCTGGCTGTGAACGAGGGAGCTCACCGCAGCGGTAGCGTGGCGCTGGGCATGTATTTGCCAGCCGACGACGTATATACCATCGCTATAGACCGCAATGAACTGGGAGCCAAGCTGCTCGACTACGGTGTGGAGGTAGAGATGCCGTACACCTTCAGCGCTGCCGAGGGATACGCAGACGACCGCTTCACTCTCACCTTCGAGACGACCACTACGGGCATCAACACCGTAGCTACTGACGCAAAAACCGACGATGCTATATACACTATCGACGGACGTCGCGTGAGCAACACCGACAAGAAGGGCATCTATATTCAGAATCATAAGAAAATAGTAAAGTAAAGCTACTATGATCAAGTCAAGATATATACTGACTCTCCTCGCCATGCTGCTAAGCATGGTGGCGAGAGGACAGGACTTCAACCCCGACAGTCCTCCCGAACCGGGAGCACGCTACAAGCTGACGGTGAAAGCCCAGCCCGCAGAGGCTGCCACCGTGAGCGGAGGCGGACTGTATGTCGTGAACGCCAATGTGAACGTGAAGGCTGTAGCCCGAAGCGCCAACTGGCTATTCAAGAACTGGACCGACGCTGATGGCAAGGTGGTGAGCACAAGCAGTGCGTTCACCCACCGCAAGCTGAACAGCAATGAGACACTCACCGCCAACTACGAGTATCAGAAGACAAGCCTACTCACCATAGCCTACGACCCCTCGTCGATAAAGACGAGCGAGGTGAAGGAGTATGCCGTGGGCGTCACCTACTCTTATACGGCGTCTACTTACAGCGACTATACGTTCGTAAACTGGACAACAAGCGACGGAACCGTTATCTCTACAGAACGCACGGTGCGCTACACCGTTACAGAGAACGACGAGACCATCACCGCCCACTACCGCTTCACGCCGGGCAGTCCGGCTGAGCCTAACGAGACTAAGCCGAAACATAAGGTCTACTTCAAGTGCGACCCCGCAGGTTTGACAGGGTTCTATCAGAGCAACGGCTTCTCTGTGTCAGAGGGCAACACGTTCAGAGTTGAGGTATACAGCGTGAGCGACTATGAGTTCAAGGGTTGGACGCGCGAAGGCAGTTCCGAAATAATCGGACAGTATCGCACGTTCAGCGGTACGATGGGCAAAGAGGACGTGCACCTCGTGGCACACTTCGAGTTCAAGCCGTCGTCGCCCAGCGAACCGTCTACCGACACCAAGCAGCGCCATAGCCTCTACGCCACTACTACATCCATGTATCGCGGCGAGACAACGCTCCTGCCTATATACATGCAGAACACGGGCAATGTGAAGACGCTCAGCTTCAAGTTACATCTGCCGAAGAATCTGACGGTGGATGTTGCCAATATACAGAAGACGCTGCGCACCGATGCCTATACCGTTCAGGCAGTGCAGGAAGACAGCGTGCTGAGCGTGAGTCTGGAGGGCGGAACGCAGATTGTGGAGCACGATGGAGTGGTGGTGCGCATACCGGTGATAGCGCAGGATGCGCTGAAGGACAGTGTATACACGGTGAAGTTCTGCGATATCGCTGGCACAACAACTGCCGACGCTGCCATCAACTTCACTAACCGATCGGGTCGACTCGTGGTGAGCACACCCGAGGAAGGCGACCTGCAAGCGAGGTTCTCTGTAGAGACATATATGAACCGCGCACAGTTTGCCAACCTCAGCAGCGAGAACGCAAAGACATTCGAGTGGAATTTCGGCGACGGCACTACAAGCACCGAGCGCAACCCTATGCACAGCTACGCCGAAGCCGGCACATACACCGTGCGTCTCACGGCGCGAGGCATAGTGAAGACCGTAACCGCCGAACAGCAGATAATAATCAACCCCGCTAACACATGGTCGGCGAGTGGCGACTACCGACTCGACCCCACAGTGAACAGCGCACGTGCGTTCAAGTCGATGCACGAAATGCTTGAACTGCTGTCGCAGTGTAAGCCCGAGGGCACCATCAACGTAAAGACCGGCGGCAAGGAGGCGTTCGAAGCCAATCTTCAGACAGCCGACTCGCTGGCGCTGCTCAGCACGCTTACTGAGAAGCTGGGCACTACAGGCGTCGTTATGGCGTTCAAGAACGAAGCGCAGAAGCCCGTTACACTGCAGTTCAACACTGCCGCTAACAGTGCGGATATGCAGAAGGTTACAGACTTCTTCCGCCATATCACGCTCGAAAACGTTGTGGTAACACTCAACGGAGCCGCAATAAACATAGGCGAAATAGGCCGCTACTCGGAGCAGACCATCTGTTCGGGCACAAGTACGCAGCCCGAAGCGTTCGCCGCTATAAGCAGCAGCGAGGCTGTGAAGGTAAGTTGGACGGCAAGTGTGGCAGAGGGCTGCACCGTACGCGGCTACCAGTTCACCGGCACCGGCAATCTGCCTGCCATGACGCTCACGAACGAAGGCAGCAAGACCGATCTCGTTACCTATCACGTGAACGTGGAGCTTAATGGCATTGCCATGTACACGTATATATATAAGGTGTATGTGAAGCCGTTGCTGAAGAATCTCACGCTCAGTTCGCCGTCTGACAAAGCAACGCTCGAATACGGACAGGTTACGCTCAGCTGCAGCAATCTCGGTCAGGCAGCTGTAGGCTATACGTTCCACTATCGCCGCACCGATGCCGAGGCAGAGAGCGCAGAAGAGTGGAAGGAAGTGAAGACCACATCGCCGTCAACAGCGTTCGTGCCAGTAGAAGGCGCATCGTACGAGTGGTATGCTACGGCGCATGGCGAGTGCAGCGAGACTGTCGACAGCGAACACCGCACGTTCAGCATACGCAAACGCTCAGACCTTACGGTTGAGTCGGTGACGGCGCCTGTGGAAGTGAAGGCAAACACTACGTTCCAGATCACGGCTGTTGTGCGCAACATCAGTAAGGGCGCTACACGCAGTAGTGCCTGGACGGACGCTCTCTACGAGAAGAGACCAGACGGTGCGGTTCGTGTCGGTACGCAAGCTCATTACGGCGTGTTGCAGCCTGACGCATCCTACACAGTCACTTTCATTATCACGAGTCCTGACGCCACGCAAAGCGAAGTCAGCTATTTCGTGGAGACCGACATATATCGCGAAGAGACCGAGTCAGATGAAAGCAACAATATAAAGTCCACTGACCCTATAGCACTTATCAATCGCTACATCGACGCTGCCGACTACGAGGCTCTGAAAGTGCTTTATCAGGCAACCAACGGCGGCGCATGGACCAACAAGACATGGCGCATCGGCAGCAATGCCGTGACGTCTACCGGTTGGCCGGGTGTCACCTTCGACGAAGAGGGTCACGTGCTGGCTATAGAGCTTCAGAACAACAACCTCAGAGGCAACCTGCCTACAGAGGGAATGGAGATGAAGAGTCTGCGCACGCTCAATCTGAGCGGAAACAGTCTGAACGGCGATGTGGCAGCGTTCTGCAAACTCCTGCCAGCACTTGAGACGCTCAATCTTGGCTACAATCTGTTTACAGAACTGACTGGCGTTCTGCCTGCTCATATCACTTCGCTCAATCTGCAGAATCAGCGCGAAGGCTACAGTCTCTCTACCTTCACGCAGCAGGAGTGGGCTATGGGTGACAAGCTGGCCGACATAAAGCTCGGCTCGCTCATCGCTTACGACCATCAGAACCAGAACTTCGAGGCTCACCCTACGCTCCGCATCTACACAACCGACAACAACAGTTATGTAGGCGAGATGATATACAGCGACGGAGCCTACCGCTACTCCCTGAGCGGCACGTACAACTACGCAAGCGGTACGGAGTTCTGCATCAGATCGTCTGGCGGTGTGGCACAGAACAACCGCCTGCGTGCGAAACTCACATGGACAAAGGGCGACGTGAATGCCGACGCATCGGTAGATGTGCTCGACGCGCAGCAGACGCTCAACTACATCATGGGCACGCAGAACGGCAACTTCAACTATCCAGCAGCCGACACTTATGAGGGCGGCGGCATAAATGTACAGGACGTCGTGGCAACCATCAACATCTTCATAGGCAGCAACGACAACGCCGACCGGAAGAGTCTTATGGCTGCGCAAAGACGCTGGACGGAGAGTATGGGCGAAGGAGCCTCTACGCATAATGTGCTCAGCGTGGAAGACGGTGCATTGTGGCTCGACGCTTCCGACCAGGTGGCTGCCCTCGACATCACACTCGCCGGCGTAAGGGCTAACGATGTGAAGCTCGCTATGAGCAAGCAGCGCTATCAGCTCGTGACACACAACACGGCTAACGGTGTCCGTGTGGTGATAATAAGCACTACGGGTGACATTATCAGCGGACGCACCAAGCTGTTGCGACTCGCCAAGCCGGCAAGAGTGGAGCAGGCAATGGCTGCCGACATAGACGCACAGCCTGTAGGCGTGGCGTTTGATGGTCAGACCACAGATATCGACGCCATTACAACCGACGCTGACAGCCGCGACGCTGTATATAGCATCGACGGACGCAAGCTGAACGGCGTGGCAGGCGAAGGCATCTATATTGTGAACGGAAAGAAAAAGGCTATTAACAGACATCAATTGAAATGAAGACCAGAAGATATATAACCATGATGCTGTTCTTGCTGATGTGTATCACGGCAATGGCTCAGAACAACTTGTCGGTAGGAAAGTTGACAGGCGGTCAGGGCAAAGACGTGCTGATACCTATCAGCCTTGAGAACACCGACGAGGTGGTGGCGCTGCAGTTCGACCTGCAGCTGCCATTCGACCGATCGTCAAGAACAGCACCGACGCTGAGCCAATCGCGTATAAACGAGCACACGGTGTCGGTAAGAAATCTCGGCAACCACAAATATAGAGTGGTTGTCGTGAATATGAGCAACCGTCCTCTGTCGGGCAACGCTGGCACAATCATCAACTTCCCGATGGCTGTGCCGACAGGATTGGACCCCGGCACGGAGTACGTCGTGAGCTTGTCGGATGTTATCATCACAAACCGCAAAGGCGACAACATCCAGGGTAATTCTAACGTGAACGGCAGCTACACGGTGCAGAGAGAAGACGCACCCGACCTTGCCACTACCAATGTAAACATCACCGGAAGCACGCTTGTGCCGGGCAAATCGGTCACAGTCTCTTGGAAAGTGAGCAACGTTGGCAACGCCGATACGCGCAGCGGTTGGACCGAACGCGTATATCTCGTGAGCAACGAGACAGAAGAAGTGGTGCATGTAGGCAATACTTACTTCAGCAATACGCTGCTCAAGGGCGGCTACATCACACGCAACGCCACCTTCAACCTCTCGCAGACCGTCGGTCTCGAAGGCGAAGTGACGGCAAAGGTTGTGGTTGAGCCCAACAGCGGTTGCGGTGAGTACAACGCCGACAGAGCTAACAACACCGCAACCGGCGGAACTGCTGAACTTGAGAAGCACCTGTTCCTTACCGTTCCCGACAAGAGCGTGAAGGAAGGCGAGTCGATGCGCCTCACTTTGAAGCGCAGTGGCGACCGCAGTATGGACGAGACATTCAGCATAACTTCGTCACTGCCCGAACATACTAAGGTTCCGGCTACTGTGACCATCAGCAAAGGACAGTCGGCAGTGTCGTTCGATGTGGCCTGTCCGGACAACAACGTGGTGAACACCTACTCTGAGGTCACCATCACCGTGACAAAAGATCACGGATATCCGCAGGATGTCGCTACATCCTTTAATATAAAGGACGACGAACTGCTGCCCCTCACCGTGAAACTCAACAAGACCGAGTATAACGAGGGCGAAACGATGAAAGCAACCGTCAGCGTGCCTTACCGTATCGGCAACGATACGCTTACGGTCTATTTCAGCGTGGAGAAGCCGAAGCGTTTCCGTCTGCCAAAGAGCTACACCTTCGAGCCGGGAGCGAAAGAAGCTGTGATTGACATTCCGATCATCGACGATAACATCGCTGCCAACGACGAGACATTGCAGCTCAGCGTGTCGGCAGACCATCATCTGACGGGCACAGCGCTGTTTGTACTGAAGGACAACGACGTGCCGGCTATCAGCATGACTCTGCTGCCCACAACAGTAAGTGAGGCAGCGGGCTACAACGCAGTTCATGCCACGATAAAGCGCACCGAGGCGAAGAACAGCAAGATTACGCTGAAGCTGAGCGACGATAGCAATGGCGAACTCTACTACACAACGCCGATAACCATGCCCGAAGGCACCGAGGAGGTTACGTTCCCCATCGGTGTGAAGGACAACCAGAAGGTTGACGGCACACGCAAGGTGAAGTTCAGCGCAGCTATATACATCACCGATTGCGGCTGCTCTGCGATAGGCGACAAGCAGACCGTGGTGAGCGACACCATAACCATCCTCGACAACGACGGACCGACGCTCAGCGTCACTTCGAACAAGACAACTATCCTCGAAGGCGACAAGACAGGCGCTACGCTCACCGTCAGTCGCAACGACGCCACTACCAATCCGCTTACTGTTACGCTGAGCGCAAAGGGTGACGACCTGCAGTTCGCAAAGACCGTGACTATCCCTGCCGGAAAGGAGAGTGTCACGACGCCGTTCGTGGCGTTGAGCAACGAGACCAACGAGGGCAACCGCACCATTTCCATCATCGCAAGCAGCGACGGCTACAGTCCCGGTACGGTGTGGATGCTCATCTCCGACCAGACTCTGCCTGACGCAGAGATGCAGACTCCTGTATGCGACGCAGAGATAGAGGCTGGAAGCAAGGCGAAAGTGACGGTAACGGTGAAGAACATTGGTGCCATAGCGATGCCTAAGGGCACACAGATCCGCACAAGCATCGGCATAAGCTCTACGATGACGCAGACAGATGCCGACATTGCGGTGGGCGCCACCTACACATCTGTTGTAGAACTTGACGCACCGAGCGTACCCGGCAACTACAGAGTGACGGCAGAAATCAACCCGAACGGCACTGTTACCGAGTTGCAGACCATCAACAACAGCGCCTATACCGAGACAACCGTAACGACAGCCTACACATACGGCATCGGAGCCGACAAGAGTACATATAACATTGGCGACAAGGTGGTGTTGAGCGGTACGGTGAAGACACGCGGCGGTGCTACGGCAGCCAACGTTGAGGTAGAACCATACATCATCTATGCCGGTTCGCGCACAGCTCTGAAAGCCACCACCGACGCCGAAGGCAAATACTCGGTAGAGTACACCATACAGGCAGGTATGGGCGGCGAGTACGGCTACGGCGTCTGCACACCGGGCGAGAACATCAGTGCTCAGCAGGGCACCTTCAACGTGTACGGCATCTCACGCACCACAACCGAATACATCAAGCACGAGATGTATGAAGGTGATGTGGTTACCGGCACTATCAAGGTGAAGAACATGAGCAGTCTGCCGCAGACAAAACTGAAAGCTGCCTGCGAACCGAACGAACAGTATGATGTTACGTTCAGCGGCGACACAGAACTTGCGGGCGGCGGAACAGCCGAGATAAACTACACAATCAAGCCGCTTTCACTCTCTAAGACTAAGGAGTGGGACCGCCTGACGTTCAACATTACAACAGCCGAGGGCGCTTCGCTCTGCGTAGTGACCTATAACTACACACGCAAGCATACACCGAACCTCGTGGTGTCTACAAACAGCATCAACACCACCGTGACCAAGGGCAAGGTGCGCACGTATCCTATCGTGCTCACCAACACCGGCATCGCAGAGACGGGCAAGATAACCGTGTCGCTGCCAGCAGCGCTTTCCGACTTCATCAGTCTGGCTACGCCTGCCACGATGCCGTCGCTGGCAACGGGCGACAGTGCTACGGTGATGCTTAAGTTCAACGCAGCAAAGTATGATGTGAACATCTATCAGAAGGGTAGCATCGCCATCAACTGCAGCGAGGGCAACGGCAAGCAGATTGGCTTCAATGTGAAGGTGGTGAGCGAGGAGAAGGGCAACCTTCGCATCCGCGTTCGCGACGAGAATACCATATACGGCAACAAAGACGGTGAGCATCCGTATGTCAGCAACGCCAGCGTGCGTCTCACCGACTACAACACCGGCGCACTCGTGATGCAGGATGTAACGGGCGAGGACGGTAGCATCACATTCAGCGATCTGAACGAAGGCTACTACCATCTTCACGTTACGGCAGACCGCCATGACACCTACGACCAGAACGTGCTGGTGAGTCCGGGCGAGACAACCGAGCATCTTGCCACTATCAGCTACCAGGCAATCAGAGTGGACTGGACTGTTGAGGAGACAGAGGTGGAAGACGAGTACGACATAACCACCAAGTTGACATACGAGACGCAGGTGCCTGTGCCGGTTGTGGAGATGAACGCTCCCGAAGCAATCATTCTTGCCGACATCAACCGTGGCAAGAGTGCACTCTTCAACGTAGTGTTGCGTAACCGTGGACTCATTGCAGCGCAGAACGTGCAGTACACACCGCCTACGGCAGACGGCTTCGTTTTCATGCCGATGGTGGAATACTCCGGATTTACGCTCGCCCCGGAGCAGAGCTACGTGATACCGGTGCTCGTGATGCACGAGGAAGACTTCAACAGCGAAGACTTTGCACGCAACGTGAAGCGCAAGGTGGTGCAGCGCGCTGAGGGCAGAGCCAAGAAGAAGTGCTTCGGCAATATGGACACCAGGTTTGAGTGGCCCTGCGGCGATGACGCCAAGTTCGCATGGATAGGCTCGGTCATCCGCTATGTGCAGGACAACGCCGAATGTTCTGACCCACCACCAGCAGGTGGCGGACACTCAGTGTTTTATCCGACACAACCCGGACCGGGCGGTGGACCTCATGGCGATTTCGGCAGTTATGAAACAGCAAGCGGCGGCAGGACAGATGCCGAGGCGCTGATGAAGCTGGTGTGCACCGTCATCGAGTGTGTGCCGCTTCCCGATCTGCCTACCTGCGTGGCACCAGCCATAACTAACGCACTTGAATGATCGGCACTGCAATTCGCCGGTGACTGCGCTATGGATTATCTCAGCGGAAAGGTAGCCGACAAGATTCCGTTGTTCAGCTGTCTGAAGGGAATAGCTTCCAACTACGGACCTGACATGGTAGAGTGTCTTGGAAACTGGGGCAAGGAGTTGGCTGGAATGGTCAGCAAGATGCCTAAGCGAAAGGCTGGCGCTGCCGAAGACAAACCGATGCCGGCTCTGATGGAGTCGTCGGGCTACAAGCAGTTCCTGTTCTTCAGCTACTTCGACACATACATGGAGTACAACCGCCAGCTCACCCAGGCGCCGGAGGCAATAAGCATGAAGGACTTCGGCGTGGAGCTGATGTCGGCAATACACGATGTCGACTACGTGCTGCAGAAGATGCGTGAGGATGGTTCGCTCTGGACGTTAGACCTGAACACCATTCCGGACAACACCACGGTAGACGACAAGAGCCAGGGCGTAGGTCCGTACCTCACATCGCTCATGCCGAACAAGAATGCGGTGATAGCCGACTTCTCGCTTCGCAACTATGTGGAGCGTCTGCGCAACACATGGAGCAAGGAAGACGGACGCGGATATATCAGCGACAACCACATGGATGAGGCTGTTGTGGCAGACATCCTGCAGACACGACAGAACTGTGTGACTAAGCTCGTCAACCTGGGCATACCTACCTGGGTAGACCTCATGGGCAGCGCACGCAAGGACATGCTGCAGTATATGGAGACGCAGTCGGAGAACACCTGCGCACAGGTGAAGCTCGAGATAAAGCAGAAGCTGGTGCTCACACGACAGGCGTTCCGCGGCACGCTCACCATAGAAAACGGTTCGAGCAACGCCATCGAGGACATCCTCGTCGACGTGAACGCTACGAACATGGAGACTGGATTCATGGCTACATCGCGCGAGATGCAGATTGCTATCGAGAAGATAGAAGGCTTTGAAGGCGAGAAAGACGGCGCATGGCGACTGGGCGCAGGCAAGAAGGGTGTGGCTACCATACTCTTCATCCCTACCAAGTATGCAGCGCCAGAGACTCTCACTACCTATAGCTTCGGCGGAACACTGAGTTTCAAGGACGGCAGCACAACGCAGAACCGTTCGCTCTTCCCTGTAAGCCTGCAGGTGAAGCCGTCGCCGGAGCTCGACCTCACTTACTTCATGCAGCGCGACGTATACGGTGACAACCCGCTCACGCCAGATGTAGTGGAGCCGGTGATACCAGCCGAGTTCTCGGTGCTCATACACAACAAAGGCAAGGGCGACGCCAACAACGTGCGAATGATTACAAAGAAGCCTGAGATTGTGGAAAATGAGAAGGGACTGCTCATCGACTTCGACATCATCAGTTCGAGCCTTAACGGTGGCGAGAAGACAATGGCGCTCGACGACGATATCGCTACGCAGTTTGGCACTATCGCTGCCGGCACCGCATCTTACGCAACATGGGACCTCACTGCGTCGCTCATGGGCCACTTCACGGAGTATGACGTGAACGTTACACACGTGACCGACTACGGCAACCCAGACCTCTCGCTGCTCGACCGCGTCACCATACACGAACTGATACACAGCATGAACGCCACAATCGGCGACAAGGTGTATCGTGCATGGATCACCAACGACGTGCCCGATGCTGAGGATGCCCCCGACCATATCTACTTCGCCAACGGCACCGACGAGGAACTCGTGACGCTGAGCGAGGAGACCAGAATGGAACGCATCGACGCTACGCACTACCGCGTGACGGTGCCTACGAACGTGCCGCGCAACTGGTTCTACACGGCTGTGGCCAACCCGGCGGGCAAGTATGCTAAGATACTCAGCATAACCGACGAGACGAACAACCGATCGCTCGACGCGGCTAACTTCTGGACTACCGACTACACGATGAAGGACGGCATCGACCCGCAGCTCGACTATCGTCTGCATATAGCCGACATCGTTTCGGGCAAGGGCACGAACACGTACATCGTGGAGTTTGAACCGATACCGGAACTGCGACTCGACGTGAAGAGCATCACGACGGTGCCTGCCGACGACCAGATTGCGGAGAAACCGATAGAGCAGCTCACCGTAGAGTTTAACAAGGACATCAAGCCAGAGACCTTCACACGCGAGGACATCGTGGTACGCTATGAGGGCGCGCTCTTCAGCGGCGACATAGCCATCACTCCGAAGGACGACGCATCGAAGCGCATCTTCAACCTCAACACGAGCGCTCTCAACGAGAACGGTTACTACGTGCTGCAGGTGAAGACCGACAATATCATCGACTTCGAGAACTATCAGGGCGCTGAGGGCAAGATGGTGAGATGGATGCTCTTCAAGGACGGACTGGTTCACTATAACGTGGATATCCTGCCGCTTGCCGCTTGTGGACGTGTAGAGTGTGTGAAGGACGCTCCTGCCGAGACGCCTGCTGCATCTGCAAAGCGCGGCATGAAGAAGGCTGAAGCCAACAGCGGACAGCTGGCTTACGGTGGCGGAATGACCTTCAAGGCGGCTCCGAACAAGGGCTACAAGTTCGTCTGCTGGAAGGACAACAACACTGGCGAGGTGCTCTCTAAGGACGCCGAATATCATGTGGAGGCACGCAACACTGTAAACATATCGGCAGTGTTCGAGGCTGAGACATATAAGGTGACGGTGAAGTGCGATGCCGACGGCGGAACGATGGACGTGGCATCCGGAGTCTACGAGTACGGCACGAAGCTCACGCTCGATGCCAAGGCAAACGAGGGCTACCGCCTGGACGGCTACAAGCTGAACGGCGTGCAGACCGAGACAGCCGCTCCGTATGAACTGACAGTTGAAGAACCGACAGAAGTGGAGGTGATCTTCCACGATCTCTCGCCTGTAGACGTTATTCTCGACGAGCGCAAGGACTATCAGCGCCCCGTTGAATACGTAAGCGCAGCGAGTCTGGAGAACGGTACGAACGTGAAGTTCTACCGCTCGTTCCTCAAGGAAGCATGGAACACAATCTGTCTGCCGTGCGCCGTGGAGAATCCGCAGGAGGTGTTCGGAGCAGGCACGCAGGTGGCGCAGCTCTCAGGCATGACCCCCACATCGCTCACCTTCGAGTATGTGGATAGGATGGACGCCAATACACCGTACATCATCAAGCCTACAGCCGTGAACAGCGCTGCCTACGCTAACGTGGCTTCGCCAACGGTGCTCTACGACCTCGGAATGAGCACGCTTGAAGACCTGCCGGATGGCAAGGACCGTCCGACGTACGAACCCGGGAGCGGAGTGTCGTTCATCGGAGCGTACAGCGTAGTGGAACTGCCGGCTAATGAGGGCTACTACTATATCAGCGGCAACAAGTTCTACTATATCGACGTGCCCGTGCCGACAACACGCTACCGTGGCTTCTTCCACTCCGACGTACACAACGGTGCAATGCTCAGTCTGGCTTTCGGCGGCGGTATGTCAAGCATCGAGGATGTCTACTTCCTGCCTGCCGGTGCCGGCGACATCTACGACCTCACCGGCAAGAAGGTGCGCTCGGGCGGCGAGCCGCTCGACGGACTGAAGCCAGGCGTGTATATCACGAATAACAAGAAGTTTGTGGTGAAGTGACAATAGATGTTGGTGTGGTGAGATGTTTATATCTTCCACGGAAATCCCTCTAAGAGGGACAAATTCGCCAAATATTTCCCTCAATGAGGGACGTTTTAAGCCAAAAGCGTCCCTCATTGAGGGATTTTTCGTTGTATTAACCCATTAGCGGAATTAATTTAGTGCACACTTAATCCTAATGTCAGTTTGTGTTAAACCCTAATGACCGATTTGGGTTAAAAATTGGGCACGGTGCTTGCCCAATTGGGGCACGGTGCTTGCCCATCATGGGCAACGTGCTTGCCCCGGATGGGCAGATTTGCTGTCAGACGTCTGCCCAATAAGTTCGTATTGTAATACTAATATTCCTGTTTTCAGAATTCTGCCAACGTATGCAATTCCTCTCATCTGAAAATTCCTCTTATCAGCAAACCATCCAGACAATTGGCTGACAATCGTCAGGTAGTCAACTATCTGTCTGTCAGGATATTACAACAAAAAACCAGACAATCTGACAGTTTTTTCGGAAATTTTCGTTTTTACTAAGAATCAGCGATATTGGCAACTTTTACTCATATCTATAACCATAGCACGCTCTCGTTTCCCATGTTGAAGAGCAGGTCGAGAATACTCATGTTAGGCAGGAAGCCGTGGCGCTGTTCATACACCTGATAATAGCGCCGTGGTTCGAAGTCGGGGTCTGGCAGCGGATGCTTGGGCCGGATAGCGTCGCGGAAGTCCGCGATGCCGAGGTCGCCAGCTTCCTCTCTGCTGATATAATGGTCTGTGAGCGAAATGTTTGGTTCTATGTCGAGCAGTTCGCACATCTTCCGGCAGATGTCCATGTTGAAGGAATACAGGTCTGTCCATCTCTCGGTGAAGAAGGGCATGATGTCGTCGGCATAGTATTCGAAGAAAGGCGACTCACCGTATGCACTCTTCAATGCGTTCCAGTGTACGTGGCGCCAGTTGCCGTGGTCGCTGATTATGGTGGAGTTCACCGTTGTCGGCATCCCCTCATCGCCTTTGTCCTTGTTGCCGGGCGATGTGGGCATACTGAGAGCCAGACTCCCGTTTGCCGTTGCTATCATGCAGCGGTTGCGGTAGGTCTGCTTCACGAAACTGTCGTGCTGCTCGATTAATATGCTGTCATAGCGGTTGAGCTTCTGATACCACTGTATGGGTCCGAAGTATGTTGAAGATAATAAAGCTGTCATTCAGGGTGAGTTTTGTGGATGAGCGGGATGACTCCGTTATAGCGGCATCAGCCATCTGGCGTTTCTGAAGCTGCCGAAGAACGACTCGCTGTTGCCTCTGGAATAAACCACCATGACGATGCGTCCTATGATGTGGTCTTCGGGCACGAAACCGTAATATCTGCTGTCCGGCGTTGTGTCGCCGTCGACAGAGCTCATCCAATAATAGTTTCTTGAGAAATAGGCGTAGCGTGTCGCCTTTCCGTCCACGATGAGTTTCCCGTCCTTGATGTCCGCCTTTCGTCCCTCGTGGATACGGTAGGTGTTGCAGAGGAGTTTTATGTTCCATGGCTTCACTTCCACCATGCGGCATCTCTTCGGCGGAATGATGGGGTGGTGGTCAACGTATGTGGTGTCGCCCGGTCCTGCCATGCAGAAAGCGGCGTGGACGCTTCTGTTCGTCACGGTGTGCATGGTGTCGAGCGGATAGTTGAAAGCCACGAGTTCACCTTTGCCCACCGGCTTGCGGAACCACCGGCTGTATGGGAATGTCTTGTCGCTGCCCGTCCTCAGTCCATAGCTCCATCTGTTCACCAGCACACGGTCGCCATCGACGAGCCATGGCTTTATGCCCGTCTTGGGGACTATATAGATGGTGAATGCCACGCAGCGGAAGAGAATCATGAGCAGTCCCGCAATGATGATGGCGATTATGAACTTTATGGCGTTTCTCATCTGTTTCCTTGAGTTGCCGCCGGTGGGAGAGGGGGTGTCTCCCGCCGGCGGTCTTCTCTCTGTATGTATGGGATTTTATTCCGTCAACGTGTTATTTTATGTTGTCAACGAATCTGAAGAGTCTGCTCCATCTTATTCCGGAGAATCCTCTGTGGTCAGGGTCGCTCGACCACCAGATGAATATCGGCTTGCCCACGATGTGGTCTTCAGGCACGAATCCCCAGTAGCGTGAGTCGGCAGAGTTGTGGCGGTTGTCGCCCATCATCCAGTAGTAGTCCATCTTGAATGTGTAGCGGTCGGTCTGTTTTCCGTTGATGTATATCTTGCCGCCCTTCACTTCGAGCTTGTTGTGCTCATAGGCACGTATCGGGCGCTCATAGATGGCGATGTTGTTCATGTCGAGCTTTACCGTAGCTCCCTTCTTCGGAATCCAGATTGGTCCGTAGTTGTCGCGTGTCCATCCTGTCACGGCGTCGAGCGGATACAGGATGTCGTTCTTCATCTCAGGTGCCAGCTTGATGCTCTTCACCAATGTCTTGTTGGCGGCGAGAGCCTTTGCTGCACGCTTTGTAAGCGGCATGTATCCGTTGGAGTTGAGGCTTCCGAGATCTTCCATGCTGATGCCGAGTTCCTTCATCAGGTCGTCGCTGACAGGCTGGTTGAGCTGCACGTTATATGTGTACTGCACATTCTCCGGTTCCTTGTTCGGCTTGCCGTTGAGGTAAACGATGCGGTTCTTTATCTGCAGAGTCATTCCAGGCAGTCCCACGCAGCGCTTCACGTAGTTCTCGCGGCGGTCGGTGGGCCGGCTGATGATGTTTCCGAACTGCTGTGGCGATGCAGCCACATAGTCGTGTCCTGTCTTGTATACCTTCTGGAAATAGTCGTATTTCTGCTGGGGCGTCATCTTGCTCAGGTCCACATACTGGTTTGCGAGCAGCTGGTAGCCTGTGGCATAGCAGATGTCGCGGTAGAAGTCGGCGTTGGGATAGTTTTCCACCAGGGTGTCTCCGGCAGGATAGTTGAACACCACGATGTCGTTGAGCTGCACGTTGCCCAGTCCTTTGACGCGTCGGTATTCCCAGTGTGGCCATTCTATGTACGACTTTGTGTTTATCACCGGCAGTGTGTGCTGTGTGAGCGGCATGGTAAGCGGAGTCTCCGGGATGCGGGGTCCGTAGCTCACTTTGCTCACGAAGAGGTAGTCGCCGGTGAGGAGTGATTTCTCAAGTGAAGATGATGGTATGACATAGTTCTGGAAGAAGAACTGGTTGATGAAATACACTGCCACGAGTGCGAACACCAGTGCGTCAACCCACGACATGATGAATCTTGTGGGGCCTTCGGCGTCTTTCCACCATTGCCATTTTATTTTCTTCGTTATGTAAACGTCAAAGATGAATGGCACTACGACGAGTCCCAGCCAACTCTTTACCCACACGAGGAACAACAGGTACAGCACGGTCACGCCGATGAACTTAGCCCATTGCACTTTCATGTTCAGCTTTGCTTTTTCCTTGTCAATCATTTTCTTGTCAATTATCAGGATTTATCTTTTTTCTGTTGATTCAATTATCCGGAGTATCAGGATTCGCCTTTCTGTTGATACTATTATCCCGATTCGTGTCCGGTCCATGACAGGCCATTAGAGTCCTGTCTTCGTCTTTCTTTTCAGCCGGCGGTTCAGAATTTGAACATGTCGCTTATCGTCAGCAGTCCGCTGTGGTCCTTGGTATATTCTGCCGCGAGCACCGCTCCCATGGCGAATCCCTTGCGCGAGTGGGCGTCGTGGGTTATGGTGATGCAGTCGGCGTCGCTGTCGTAAACCACGGAGTGGATTCCCGGCACCTCGTCGCGGCGGATACTCTCTATGGCGAGCTGGTCTGCTGCCACATCGTTGCTGCCCTCCACGCTGCCGTCGGCAAGTCTCTGCACACCCTTCACCCATTCCTTCTTGCGGTCAACGTCGCTGATTATCTCTTCAGCCAGTGTGATGGCGGTGCCGCTCGGAGCGTCGAGCTTGTGGATATGGTGAGTCTCCTCCATGCGCACGTCATACTGCGGGAATCCGTTCATTATCTTGGCGAGATACCTGTTCACGGCAGAGAAAATCGCCACGCCGACAGAGAAGTTTGATGCCCAGAACAGTGTCTGTCCGCCCTCGGCAGAACACATTCTCCTCACGTCGTCGCCATGTTCCTTCATCCATCCCGTAGAGCCCGACACCACCTTCACGTTGTGTCTGAAAGCCTTGAGGTAGTTGCCGTATGCCGCTGTAGGGTTAGTGAATTCTATTGCCACGTCGGCACTTTTGAACGCCTCGCTGTCGAAATCCTGCTGGTTGTCAACGTCGATGACGCAAACTATTTCGTGACCACGGTCTTTGGCTATCTGTTCTATCATCCTGCCCATCTTTCCGTAGCCGATCAATGCTATTTTCATAAGAAATGCTTTGTATTTGTTTAATTAATGTTGCTTTTAACGTGCAAATATAATGATTTTACTTTTCCCTCGGTCCTTTTTCCGCTTAAATTTCCATAATGCGCAACGTTTTGTGGCTTCTCGTGGCGTTTTTTATGGTATATCTTGGAATGAAAAGTAGTCTAAATTATTCGTTTTGACGCTGAAATCTTGCAAGTTAAAGGTTTTTAGCGTACCTTTGCCCCGGTATATTATATCCATACGCCAATAGACAGCCACGCTTGTGATGGTCTGTACTTGCAGATGGGTAAGTTTTTGTAACACAAAGGCGTGGCGCATGATGCCACGTGAACTATTATTTTAGTCTTGATGAAATATTCTATTTATTTCCTTTCAGCAATCGGAGCTTGCACTATGCTGACCTCTTGTTTTAAGGATGAGGCCCCGAATGCCGAATGTGATATACAGAAGGCGTTTGTCGTGATGGACAATTGGGACGCGGTCTTCAACAACCAGACCGACGCCAGCATCGACGTGCCTTCAAACACCTCGCAGATTTCCTTTGAGGTGAAAGACAATGCCGATATCAGCAAGATGTCGCCGCAGTTCCAGCTCACACCCGGCGCCACCATCAGTCCGGCAAGCGGTACGGAACTCGATTTCTCCAACAATGCCAGACACAAATACACCGTGACATCCGAAGACGGTGCGTGGACAAGGGAATACTACGTGGGCTTCGGTTCCAAGCTGCTGCCGCTGAAGTACAGCTTTGAGAACATCGACTTCTTCATCGACAGGGACGGCACGGAGAAATACCATCAGTGGTATGACTACAGCCGGGGCAGCGACAGCAAGATATACCGCGACTGGGCAACCGGCAACGGCGGATTCAAGCTCAGTATGGGCAAGGCTCCCTATGAGGACTATCCCACGGTGAGCGTAGAAGGCGGAGTGAGAGGCAGATGCGTGAAGCTTACCACACGCAGCACGGGACCCTTCGGAGTGATGTCGAACATGCGCATCGCCGCCGGAAACCTCTTCATCGGAGAGTTCGACACCAAGCCTGCTCTCACCAACACCATGGCGGCGACACGCTTCGGACTGCCGTTCGACAAGAAGCCGCTGCGATTAACGGGTTACTACAAGTATGCTCCCGGCGAGACATATCAGGACAAGGCAGGAAAGCCGGTAGAGGGAAAGACCGACCATGGCGACATCTATGCCGTGCTCTATCGCAACCACGACGACAACGGAGAGGCTTTCGTTCTCAACGGCAACGACGTGAAGACAAATCCATATATCGTGGCGCTGGCAGAAATCGGCGAGATAAACGCCACCAGCGAATGGACACCATTCGACCTGGAATTTAAATACACCGGTGTGGTAGACCCCGACCTGCTGCGTGCCTATGGATATAGCATTGCCATCGTGTGCACCTCGAGCTATGAGGGAGCCACCTTCCAGGGAGCAGTGGGCAGCACACTCTATGTGGATGAGTTCGAACTCATCTGCGAGGACTGATGCCACGGCACCGCATGGCAGAAACCAACTCTTACGATAAACAAGAAGAAAGACAACAATGAAGAAGACAATATTATCACTGGCACTCCTTGCCGCATCGGCACTCTCAGTTCATGCCGGAGGAATACTCGATGACCTGAAATATGACCTCAGGGCAGGATACAATATCGGTGGAACGATGCCGATGGGAATGCCGGCGTCTATCCGTTCGCTCGATGCCTACAGACCGACGCTGAGCGTGATGCTGGGACTCGGCGTCTACAAGCCGCTGACAGACAAATGGGGACTGACCACAGGACTGAGACTCGAGAACAAGGGAATGGACATCGACGCCACGGTGAAGAACTACCACATGAAAATCGTGCGCGGCGGACAGGAACTCGAGGGTATGTTCACCGGAAAGAACCAGTCGGAGGCAGTGCAGTGGATGCTCACCATGCCTCTGCAGGCAACCTACCGCTTCAACGACAAGTGGCAGATTAAGGCTGGTCCCTATCTCTCTTATGTGCGCACCCGCACTTTCAAGGGAGCCGCCTACGACGGATACCTCAGAGTGGGCGACCCTACGGGAGAAAAAGTGGAGCTCGGCACCACCGACGGAAGCCGCGGAACCTATGACTTTTCCGACAGTATGCGCAAGCTGCAATGGGGAATGATGGTGGGAGCCGACTGGCATTTCCATCACTCCTGGGGAATATTCGTTGACCTCTCATGGGGCTTCACGGGGATATTCAAAGGCAATTTCGACACCATCGAGCAGACGATGTATCCGGTGTATGGCACTGTCGGCGTTTCGTATAGGATGAAATGACCTTGTACTGCATTCAATCCGGCGTCGGCAACCTCTGCCGACAGATTCCTCCCCGATGGGCAGCCAGGATTCTGATGAATAGACAAGACAATTAAATAAAGGCAAAAAGAATTTAGAAAAACATTAAATTAAAAACATTATCATTTTTATTATGAAGAAAATTTTTACTCTTATCGCCATGGCAATGATCACCATTGGCGCAATGGCACAAGGAAACAATGAGAAAACTTATGAGGACAATATCGTAATCACCGTTGCCAATCTGGGTGAGCCTGTCACAGACAGGGCTTCCATCACTATCACCGAGCAGGCAGAGGAAGGCAAATACACCATCAAGCTCAACCAGTTCAGCTTCCTGGGAATGCTCATCGGCGACGTTACCATGACCGATGTTCAGGGCGACGACGACTCAGAGGGATTCACCAACTATGCCACCACACAGACAGCTACCATCACCAATGGCGCTGATATCCAGGAAATGCTCGGCGGCAAGATCGACGTTACCGTGAAGGAAGGTTCACGCAGCAAGGGCGACAAGTTCTATGCTCTCATCAGCCTCACCGTGCCAAGCGTAGGCGACGTGGAGGCAGTGTTCGGCGACAACAACTTCGGTACCGACGGCATCTCTGCCGGCATCGCTGACCAGAATGCAAAGGTGGCTGCCGTATATACCCTCGGCGGACAGCGCGTGAACTCTATGGTGCGCGGCATCAACATCCTGAAGCTTACAAACGGCAAGACCGTGAAGGTGATGAACAAATAATGGAGAAATCATTTAATCGTTAAAAATAATACTACACATGAAAAAATTATTATCTTCATTCATCCTGGCTGCCGCAGCACTCACAGCACAGGCAACCGACTATGTGACCACGTTGGACATCAACGCCGGTTCCGGATCCAAGAAGTATCCTAACTCTACTGTTCAGGTTCAGCCAAACGGCGACGGCACATGCACCGTGACCATCAAGAATGTGAAATACGAGTATTATATGCAGGAGCAGCCAGTAGGAAACATCGTTATCGAGAATGTTCCTATGACAAACGCCGGCGTATATACCATCCTGCGCTCTGTTCAGGACATCGAAATCGCTGCAGGCGACGACACGGATATCAGCTGGCAGGGTCCTGGCTACACAGCCCTCAACGGCGGCAAGCTGCAGGCTTACTTCAACGGAGAAATCCGCGGCGGCAAGTTCTATGGCAACCTCATCATCGATACTTTCAAGGCTATCAGACGCTCGCTGAAGCTCACTCTCGGCGACGAAGACTATACCATCGGACAGATTCCTAACTCTGGCTTCGAGAAATTCCATACAGCCACAGCCGGTTCTGCAACAAGCCAGGAGCCAAACGCATGGCATTCGTTCATGACAGCTACCGGTACGCTGGCTGCAATGGTGAAGAGCGCTGTCCACACAGAGGAGAGCAACGAAACTCGTCCCGGAACTACAGGAAAGAAGAGCGTGCTCATCACAACAGGAAAGGCTATCCTCGGACAGATCCCTAACGGAACAATCACTACAGGACAGATGAACGCAGGTGCTGCACAGGCTGCAAACACCGGCAACCACGCATTCCTCGATTTCAGCAACGAGGCTCTCGACGCCAACGGCGACCCGTTCTATGCTACTGTAGACGCCAAGCCGGACGCTATCAGCGTGTGGGTGAAGTTCCAGCAGGGCGGCGGCGACCTCGCCAAAGACTATCCTTATGCCACAATCAGCGCGGTGATCACTGACGGCAAGAAGTATCAGGATCCAGAGGCAGAGGGAACAGAATCCAAAAATGTAGTGGCAAAGGCTCAGAACAAGACCATCGAGAGCAAGGACGAGTGGCAGAAGATCACAATTCCGTTCGACTATGATACTTACGTAGCTAACGGTGCCGACCCTAACGCTATCCTCGTGACCATCTCTACAAACGCTACTCCTGGTAAGGGAAGCGCTGACGACAAGCTCTATGTAGACGACGTGGAACTCGAGTACAGTTCACAGCTCAGCTCCATCAAGATTGACGGACAGGAAATCAACGGATTCGAGCCTGGAACATACTACTACTCTAAGGTGCCTGCTTCAAAGAAGATGACTGTAGACATGATTGAGGTGACAGCCGGCGCCGGTGCTACTGTGACAAAGAAAGTAGAGCGTTCTTCTACCGACCCTAAGGCTTCTACAGCTACAATCACCGTGGTTTCTGCCGACAGCAAGAACATCACCCGCTATACTGTTGACATCAAGGAAGGAAAGGTTACCAACGGCATCTCTACAGTAGAGACCAAGATGGACCAGAACATCCACGCTACCAAGATCTACACCGTTAGCGGACAGCAGGTGAGCAAGATGCAGAGCGGCAACGTATACGTTGTGAAGACTGCTGACGGCAAGATGGTGAAGGTGGTGAAGAAATAATGGCATAGCTTTTCACTGCATACATACACAAAGGCAAGGCTCCGGGCATTCTACACAAAGGGAAGGCACGGAGCCTTTTCGTTTACTCAAGAATACATATTGATATGACATTGATACCCAACGGCGAGACCCTCTCGTTCATATCCATACACAAGACCGAAGACGTGCGCCAGCTCGCCCTCAAGTCAAGGCCGGATGGCGTTGACATGGCATACGCACTGGAACAGATTGCGGGATGGCAGGCGGCACGACGGAAACTGCCTTCATGGGCAGACACCGACGGACTGGTATTCCCGCCGCATCTATCCATGGAACAATGTTCGTCGGAGCCTACTGCCGTATACAAGCAGCGCCTGGCTGAGCGTCTGGCTGACGGCAATGCAGAAAGACACGTAGACCTGACGGGAGGATTCGGAGTGGACTTCTCTTTCATGTCGAGAGGCTTTCGCCACAAGACGTATGTGGAGAGGCAGGAGACGCTCTGTAGGGTAGTGGCCCACAACATGCCGCTGCTCGGCGTGAAGGATGCGGAAATCGTTTGTGGCGACACCGAGGAATATCTCCTCAACATGCCCCATGCCACGACGATATTCATCGACCCGGCACGCCGCGACGACCATGGCGGACGCACCTTCGCCATCGCCGACTGCACACCGGATGTGGTGGCGCTCAAGGGTGAGCTTCTTGCCCATGCCGACTATGTGGTGGTGAAGCTGTCGCCGATGCTCGACTGGCACAAGGCGGTGGCAGATCTCGGCAATGTTTCAGAGGTGCATATCATCTCCGTGAAAAACGAGTGCAAGGAACTCCTGCTCGTGCTCTCTGCTGGTGGCGGCAGACAGGGTGGTGCTCCGCTGCATGTATGTTGTGTTGACTGTCAGCAGCTGGCTGATGGCTCTTGGCACTATGTGTCAGAGGAATATACCGATGGCGGCGACACCTGTGCTCTGCTTCCATGCAGTTCTCCATCTGCCGTTCCCCCTTCAGCCCTTCTGCAGCCCGGATGTTGGATTTATGAACCTAACGCGTCAATAATGAAGGCAGGCTGTTTCGCCATGCTTTCGGCGAGATACGGGATGCCGCAGGTGGCTCAAAACAGTCATCTCTTCCTTTCCGAAAGTCTCGTTGAGGCTTTCCCCGGCAGACGGTTCCAGGTGTGTGCCGTTACGGAGCTCAACAAGAAGGCGTTGCGGCAGGCTCTCTCTGGCATCACGAAGGCAAACGTCACCGTGAGGAACTTCCCTCTCTCAGTGGCAGACCTGCGCAAGAAGCTGAAGATCAAAGACGGTGGCGACACGTATATCTTTGCCACCACGCTTGCCGACTCGCGCCATGTGCTGATAATAACGAAAAAGGCGCCTGCCCAATAGGGCAAGCGCCTTCACTTAACCAACACCAACTATGTGGGTTTATGTAATCTAAAACATTCTCCTTTCTCTATGCTTCCTTCTCTCTCACGCCTTATTTGATTTCAATCTGACGTGCTGTCTTCTCCTCTGCCTTCACGAGCTTTGGAAGTTCTACGGTCAATACGCCATGGTTTACGCTGGCAGCAATCTTGTCTTTCTCCACATCGTCAGGAAGGAGCAATGTCTGCTCGTATTTGCTGTATGAGAATTCGCGACGCAGATAGTGGCTCTTCTTGTCCTCATCCTTCTTGTTGCTCTTGTTCTCAATCTTGATGTGCAGGTTACCGTCGTTGTCGATGTTGACGTTGAAGTCATCCTTTGTCAGTCCAGGAGCGGCGAGTTCCACTGTGTAGTCTTTCTCGCTTTCCTTAACGTTGATTGCCGGTGCCGTAGCACTTACACGTGGCATGAAGTCAGTATCGAAAAAGTCATTAAACTCTTCTGGCATCCAAAGATTTCTGTTCATTACTGGTAACATATCAAATACCTCCATTTTTATTTTAGTTTTTTATTTATCTGTTTTTTTCCCGTTGGTCTCTGCCTCTTTTCATCGGCTTTGACCAGCAGTCTTTTCATTGGCTTTCGCCTCTCGGCTTCAGGTTTCTTTCGGATCCTTCCGCCTTCGGTTTTCAGCCTTCGCTAATGGGGGTGCAATAACTGTGCCGCTTACATATTTTGTCATTATGACTATTGTGGCTTGACAAATCGTCAGAAAAGTTTAAAAATATTAACCGTTCTCTGACATTATGTCGCTGACTGCAGAATTCTAAACTGTGTTCTTTGGATTTTATCTATGACGTGGGGGGAAATTTGGATGATAATAAATAGGGCTTGCTATTAATTAGGGTTCACAGAATAATTACAACTATAAGATATTCAATTTTATTTTCTTCCCAAACGCCCTAATGGTCGATTTAGGCTAAATGACAACGTTTTTCTTGCATTAGAAAAATGAATATATTACTTTTGCAACGATATAACCCAAATCAGTCATTAGGACTGGAATCATACCATTGCAAATATACAGATATGAGAACAGGAATACTCGTTGGCAGCTTCGACCCATATACCATAGGCCATGACTCGCTCGTGAAACGCGCTCTGCCGCTCTTCGACAAAATCGTGATAGGAGTGGGCTACAACGAACGCAAGAAATACATGCAGACCACGGAAACGCGCGTTGAAACAATACGCCAGATATACAAAGATGAGGAGAAGATAGAGGTGAAGCAGTATAACGACCTCACCGTAGACTTCGCCCGCCGCGAGGGAGCGGAGTTTATCATAAAGGGAGTGAGAAGCGTGAAGGACTTCGAATATGAGCGTGAGCAGGCAGATATCAACCGGCAGCTAACGGGAATAGAGACGGTGCTCTTCTTTGCCGAAGCCGGAATGGAGAGCATCAGCTCGAGCGTGGTGAGGGAGCTGACACACTTCGGAAAGGACGTGAAGCGATTCCTGCCCTGACAAAAACGGACAACAATAAATTTTCTGATTATGATTTCATACGATTCAGAGGGCATAGCAATGCCAAAGATAAAGAAGCGCGAGACGACGGCTTGGATAAAGGCTGTAGTGGCTTCATACAAGCGTCGGTTGGGGGACATAGGATATATGTTCGTTGACGACGAGAAGATTCTGGAAGTGAACCGCGAATATCTCGGTCACGACTACTATACGGATGTCATCACCTTCGACTACGACGAGGATGATGTGGTGAGCGGTGACATTGTGATATCGCTCGACACGGTGCGCTCGAATGCCGAACTCTTCGGCAAGGAATATGACGACGAGCTTCACCGCGTGATAATCCATGGCATCCTGCATCTCTGCGGCATCAACGACAAAGGTCCCGGCGAGCGCGAGATCATGGAAGCTGCCGAGAACAAGGCACTGGCGCTGCTGAAGGAAATGAAGCGTTGACAACCTGTATATCAAAGGATATGCAAAGAATTCCACAAAGAATATCATCAAGAATAGTTCCCGTGAGCAGTGTCGCAGCCATTAAGGCGATACTGCTTTTCGTCGTACTGTCGCTTATGACACCGGCAACCGCCCTCGCCCAAAAGAAGAAAGAACGCAAGACATTCAGAGAAAAACTGCAGATTGCCGACAGTCTCAGACTCCAGCTCCGGCAGTCGGCTGACAGAGGCCAGATGCTGCGCTGGGCTGACTCCCTCTTCATTGACAGGGTGCTCCGCAGCAATATGGGCGAGAAGAAGAAACAACGACTGCTGAGACAATACCACAAGCGTCAGGCGCGCATGCAGCGCTACGACAGGCTACTGTTCCGCGGCGACTCCCTCCTGGTTGCCAAATACAACAAGATAAAATATGACACGGCATACATCGCCCGTCCTGATGCACGGTGGACGGTGAAGCTTACTGGTGTGTTGTCGGGTGCCGACATGCAGACCGTGACGAAGACGGATGTCCTGGAGCGCCGTACGCATGTGATGGCAGACTGCCGGGGCACGTTCAGCGTGGCGGCGGCATATCGCGGACTGGGGCTCAGCCTCTCTGTGAATCCTGCCAAACTCGCCGGAAAGAACAAGGACTATGAGTTCAACCTCAATTCATACAGCAACCGCTATGGCTTCGATGTGGTGTATCTGTCGTCGAAGACCTTTCATGGCCACCGCTATGTTGATGGCAAGCGAGTGGACGTGGGTAGGGGACAGGTGTCGCAGAATGCCCTGAACCTCAATTTCTATTACGCCTTCAACAGTCGCCGCTTCTCATTCCCTGCCGCCTTCAGCCAGAGCTATGTGCAGAAGTGCAGCGCCGGCAGCTGGATGATAGGGGCGAGCTTCGACGGGTCGAAGACGGAGATGAAAGATATGACCATCCGTCTCAACGAGTTTGCCGTTGGTGGAGGATATGCCTACAACCTCGTTGTACACCGCCATTGGCTCTTCCATCTCTCCGCCCTGCCCACCGTCACCATATATTCCCATGACTACACCAAGACCCGGATTTCAGCCACCGGCGAGGAATCTGCCGCCGCTGCTGATGCCGCCATCAGCGATGGCGCTACAACCACCTCTGCCGTCTTTACCTCTCCGGACGTCTCTGCCGATGAATCAACAGATTCCTCTACCGACTCATACACCTATCGTAACAGTATGGAGTATCATTTCCCTTCAGTCATCATCACTGGCCGTGCTGCCGTGGTATATTCCTGGCGCAACAAGTTTGCCGGAGCCACAGCGATATACAACTATTCCGTTGCCGGCGACGATGCCCACCTGCAGCTCCACAGAAATAAATGGCGGGTGAGAATGTTCTTCGGCTTCAGATTCTGATGGAGAAGTTTGTAATCAACAACAGATGACAATAGAAAACTATCCTTTAACAAAGATATACATCTGTGTTGTCTTTCAGAAATGCTGACTCCACCTTGCCAAAATTCTTTTTGTCCTTCTTTTTTATTTCTACCTCTCTGCCGACCATAGCGAATATGTCGACTATAGGCTGAAAATATTGCGTAAATTCAAAATTATCGTTAGGAGCAAGAAGAGAAAAATCCAAATTCTCTGAGAAACGCTGCAATCCATGGAATATGCGCAGACAAGTTCCACCGTAGAAAGCAGCTTCGCTGAAAAAACCACCATGTATAAAGACCTGCAAGAACAATCTGCTGGTTGACCTCAAAAATAGCATTCCGCTTTTGCTGTCCGGTCGTTATGTCATAGCCCGAAAGCATTTGATTAAAAACAAAAAAAGCAGCTGCGGAATCCGTAACTGCTTTATGTTGCAAGTGGGCCATCTAGGGCTTGAACCTAGGACCTCCAGATTATGAGTCTGTTGCTCTAACCAACTGAGCTAAAAGCCCGGCTTGACACTTAAGTGGTCAAGTTTGCGACTGCAAAGGTAAGAAGTTTTTGTCTAAATTCCAAATTTTATCGCAAAAAAAGATATTCGCAGGCTTCTTGTCCTGTCTTTTTTTGCAAAATATACATAAAAAGCGGTGGGCGGATTGGTGGTGGAGTCACTAATCATTGTCTTTTTATTACCTTTGCATTGCCTAAGCATCGGATAAGCTGCGTTTCGGCATTATTGACATAAACATTATGAAAGAAACATTAGATACAGACGCTGTCGCCGTTGGCGGCCTCTCTGCCAGCCAGGTGGAGCAGAGCCGCAGAGAACATGGCGAGAACGTGCTCACGCCGCCAAAACCGGTGAGTATGTGGAAACTGTATATGGAGAAATACCAGGACCCTATAATCCGGATTCTCCTCGTGGCAGCGGTGATATCCCTCGTGTTGGCATTCGTGGAGGGTGATTTTGTAGAGACGATAGGCATATTCATTGCCATCTTCCTTGCCACAACCATTGGTTTCATCTTCGAGCGAGATGCGGCGAAGAAATTCAATGTGCTCACCGCCCTCAGCGAGGAGCAGCCCGTGAAGGTGTGCCGAGAGGGCAGGGTGGTGGAAGTGGCACGTCGCGACATTGTTGTCGGCGACATCGTATTGGTGGAAGTAGGCGATGAGATACCTGCCGACGGACTCCTCGTCAGATCGTCGAGTCTGCAGGTGGACGAGTCGTCGCTGACGGGAGAACCGATAATCACCAAGAGCGTAGCCGGTTCCGAATCGTCAACCGCAGATGATGCCACTTATCCCTGCAACATGTTGCTCCGCAGCACTATGGTGATGAACGGCAGCGCCACATACAGAGTCACTGCCGTGGGCGACGCCACGGAGATTGGCAAGGTGGCACGCAGCAGTACCGAACTGACATCGGTAAAGACACCCCTCAACGTGCAGCTCGACAAGCTGGCAAAGCTCGTCAGCAAATTCGGCATCGGCATCTCCGTTGCAGCCTTCCTGATATTCCTCGTCCATGATGTCGTTACCGACAGCGTGTGGCGAGGCGACGACTATTTCCGCATGGCAGAGATAGTGCTCCGCTATTTCATGATGGCGGTGACACTGATAGTGATGGCAGTTCCCGAAGGGCTCCCTATGGCAGTCACCCTTGCCCTCGCCCTCAATATGCGCAGGATGCTCAAGAGCAACAACCTCGTGAGAAAGCTGCATGCCTGTGAGACGATGGGAGCCGTCACCGTGATATGTACCGACAAGACCGGTACGCTCACCGAGAACCGCATGCAGGTTGCCGATATCCGGAAACTGTATGGCGGCGATGATCTCCTCGCCAAGGCATTCGCCCTGAACACCACGGCACATCTCGATACGGAGGCTGGCACCAAGGGAATCGGCAATCCCACAGAAGTGGCGCTCCTTTTGTGGCTCGGCAGAGAGGGAGAGGACTACCGTAAGCTTCGCCATGCCGAGGATATCATATACCAGTTGCCATTCTCCACCGAACGCAAGTATATGGCCACTGCAGCACGCCTTGGCAACCGTCAATACCTTTTTGTAAAGGGAGCGCCGGAGATAGTTCTCGCCGCTTGCCGGATTGCCGGAGAGGAAGCGGATGAGATATCCGGCAGGCTCACCTCGTGGCAGACCAAGGCAATGCGCACCCTTGCCTTTGCTTATAGAGAGCTGCCGGATGATGCCACGCCAGCCGATGCGGAGCGTGCCGCCATGCATATAGGGCAGTTGCAGGCACAGGCCATTGTGGGCATTTCCGATCCGATTCGCAGCGATGTGCCTGGTGCTGTGGCAGAATGCCAAAGAGCCGGAATAGAAGTTAAGATTGTGACTGGCGACACCGCCGCTACTGCCCGTGAGATAGGCCGCCAGATAGGAATAATAAACGAGGAGTCGGCCGCCGACGCCGTAATAACCGGTCCCGACTTCGCCGCCCTCTCTGATGATGAGGCCTATGAATGCGTTGTCGGTCTCAAGGTGATGTGTCGTGCCCGTCCTGCCGACAAGCAGCGCCTTGTGGCTATGCTTCAGAAACACGGTCAGGTGGTCGCCGTTACCGGAGACGGAACGAACGATGCCCCTGCCCTCAACCATGCCCATGTGGGACTCTCACTCGGTTCTGGAACCAGTGTAGCCAAGGGTGCCAGCGACATGACGCTGCTCGACGATTCCTTCGGAAGCATCGTCAATGCCGTGATGTGGGGACGGTCGCTGTATAAGAACCTGCAGCGTTTCCTCTTCTTCCAGCTCACGGTCAATGTGGCAGCCCTGCTGCTTGTTCTCGGTGGAGCGGTGATAGGCACCGAACTGCCGCTTACGGTGACTCAGATTCTATGGGTCAACCTCATCATGGACACCTTCGCTGCCATGGCACTCGCCTCACTGCCGCCAACAAAGGATGTGATGGACGACAAACCGCGGCAGCAGTCCGATTTCATCATAAATCACTCTATGGTGAGAGGCATAATGGGAATCGGTGTGGCGATGTTTGCCGTGATGTTCATATATCTCATCCATTGCTTCAACACGGGCGGAGGAATGCAGACACACGAACTGTCGATGTTCTTCACCGCCTTCGTCATGCTGCAGTTCTGGAACCTCTTCAATGCCAAGGCGCTCGGCACCGACCATTCCGCCTTCCGCGGACTGTGTCATGACAAGGTGCTCACAGGTATACTCGTCGTGGTGTTCGTGGGACAGTGGGTGATAGTGACCTTCGGCGGAAAGATGTTCCGCACGGTGCCTCTCTCGCTTCTCGACTGGGTGTATGTGGTGGCAGCCACATCCCTTGTGCTGTGGGCCGGAGAGATATGGCGTCTTGTGGCGAGATTGATAACAAAAAACGGTCATTAGGCCGTTTAATGTGGTATTCCTAATGACCGATTTGGATAAAGAAATAAACAATCAGTGATGAAAAACGATATACTCAACGGAATAAAGAATATAGTCTTCGACTTCGGTTGCGTCTTGGTAGACCTCGACAGGCATAAGTGCATCGAGGCCCTCAACGCTATCGGTGCCCACAAGATTTCCTGCTATGTGGATGAATGCAAGCAGGCAGACATGTTTCTCGATCTGGAACTGGGAAAGATCAGTGTGGAGGAGTTCTGCGATGAGATTCGCCGCCGTGCTCCAGGCTGTGAAGCCAGCAATGAGGAGATACGCTATGCCTGGGGCGAACTGCTGCAGCAAATCCCGGTGAGGCGCATGAGGGCAGTGGAACGTCTGCACAAGACCCACAAAGTGTATATGCTCAGCAACAGTAACTCCGTGCATTGGGACAAGGCGGTGGAACATTTCTTCCCGCTCTCAGGCCATGGTCCGGAGTATTATTTCGACAAGACATTCATCTCGTATAATATGGGAATGGTGAAACCTGACCCGCAGATTTTCGAGACGTTGCTCCAGGAGACAGGAGCCGTGGCAGAGGAAACGCTCTTCGTTGACGACTCCCTTGCCAACTGCAAGGCGGCAGAAGCCTTCGGCATCCGCACGCTGCATGTCACACATGGCGACGAGTGGCTCGATATCCTGTCGCCAGACGATGAAAACTCTGTTGGCAGAGAGTCCGTCACCAATCATTGTCACGGTGCAGGCTCTGTTGCCACCATCGGTTTTTTCGACGGTGTACATCGTGGCCACCGCTATCTTATAGACCAGGTGAAGGAAGTAGCAGAGCGACACGGACTGCAGTCTGTTGTAGTGACCTTCGACAAGCATCCTCGTGAGGTGTTGCATAGCGACTATATGCCGCAGATGCTCAGTACGCTCGACGAGAAAGTGGCGAGGATCCGTGCCACAGGCGTTGACCGCTGCGAGGTGTTGCCTTTCAACGAAGAAACGGCGTCGCTCTCGGCTTTCGACTTCATGCGCATGGTGTTGAAAGACCGTCTCGGTGTGGAGTATCTTGTGATAGGCTACGACAACCGCTTCGGTCATAACCGTTCTGAAGGTTTCGACGACTATGTGGCATTCGGCAAGCAGATCGGCATTGAGGTGATCCGCGCCAAGGCTCTCGTCCTCAACGAAGTCAACGTGAGTTCTTCCGTCATCCGCACCTTCCTCTCCGGGGGCGAGGTAGATCTTGCCGCCAAATGCCTTGGCTATCGCTATGCGTTGCGAGGCAAGGTCGTTGGAGGAGTGAAAGAGGGCAGACGGATGGGTTTCCCCACGGCAAACATCGACCCTTCGTCCGTCCGCACCATGATTCCCGCACCGGGAGTATATGCCATGACAGCCAATGTGGGTGACGGCAAGGAAAGGCCGGCAATGATGAACATCGGCTGCCGTCCTACTTTCGATGGTGAGACCACCACTTTGGAAGTGCACATCATCGGTTATGAGGGCGATCTCTACGGCAGCGAAATCAGCGTAAGCTTCGTGAAGCGGCTCCGTTCTGAGCGCAAGTTCGCTTCTGAGCAGGAGCTGATGCGCCAGTTGCAATCCGACCGTCAGCAGGTGCTCGACCTCTTGGGATGATGGATACCCACCCAACGGTCATTATTGACTACTGGTTTGTATTAGAAAAAAGAAAAACAAATGATTTCCCGATATGAAAGAAGCAAAGAATAAAGACGTGTTCACCTATCTCCTTTGGGGTGTAATCATCCAGGTAGTAGCAGGATTCATGATACCCCCACTGTATCGTCTCATCACCGGCCCGGCAGCCGACAAGGCCACCGAACTGGTGCTCACTTCGGCGGTATACAGTATAGTGCTCTTCGTGATGTTCTATAGATTGAAGTGGTGTCCGCTGTCGCCCGATTATGTGCGAGGCAAACATTGGGACGTGTTGTTCTGGACAGTGGTTTTCACTCTGGGCTCCATCATTCCCATGGCGTTTCTCGAAGAGGCGATGCCAGAGCTGCCGAATCTTGTGGAAGATGAGTTGACGCTGCTTGTAGGCAGCAATTTCGGCTATGTAACGATATGCCTCTTCGCTCCGCTTGTGGAGGAGATGATATTCCGCGGGGCGATATTGCGCACGCTGCTCTCCGTGATGAAGGGCAAGACATGGTTGCCGATAGTCATTTCAGCCCTTCTTTTCGCCCTGATCCATATGAACCCCGCCCAGATGCCATACGCTTTCGTTGTCGGCATCTTCCTCGGTTGGATATACAGTCGTACGGGTAGCATCGTGCCGGGAGTGCTATGCCATTGGGTTAACAATACAGTGGCATATCTCATGATCCGCCTTATGTCACATCAAATGGCAGATGTGCGGATGACGGATCTGTTCGGCGGCGACCACCGCCGGATGGGACTTGCCATCATATTCTCCTTTTTCATCCTCCTGCCAGCGCTCTATCAGTTGGTGACGCGTACGGCAAGACGGGGCTGACCCGATTGCAGAACCGTCAGAACAGCGACGGTTCTGCAGGATTTCCGAATGTCAGGTTTCTGCCGAAATGCTGGAAGGCGAGTTCTGTCACCACTCTGCCTCGTGGTGTGCGCTTTATGAATCCCTCCATGATGAGATACGGTTCATAAACCTCCTCCACTGTGCCGGCATCCTCGCCGATAGCTGTGGCGATGGTGGTGATGCCCACCGGTCCGCCTCTGAACTTGTCGATGATGGTGAGCAATATCTTGTTGTCTATCTCGTCGAGACCATATTGGTCGATGTTCAGCGCCGTCAGTGCCACGTGGGATATCTTGGTGTCTATCTTTCCCGTTCCCCTCACCTGGGCAAAGTCTCTCACCCTTCTTAGCAGTGCGTTGGCGATACGTGGCGTGCCACGCGAGCGTCGCGCTATCTCCATTGCCGCATCGTCGTCGATGGGCACCTTCAGGATGTTTGCCGAACGTTTCAGGATGCGCATCAGCGTCTTGGGGTCATAATATTCCAGATGCAGGTTTATTCCGAATCGCGCTCTCAGCGGTGCCGTGAGCAATCCGCTGCGTGTCGTGGCTCCCACGAGCGTGAACGGGTTGAGGTCTATCTGTATCGACCTTGCCGACGGTCCCTTGTCTATCATTATGTCTATGCGATAGTCCTCCATGGCGGAATACAGGTATTCCTCCACGACAGGCGACAGACGGTGTATTTCGTCGATGAAGAGCACGTCGTTGGGCTCCAACGATGTCAGTATGCCGGCGAGGTCGCCAGGTTTGTCGAGCACCGGGCCGCTCGTTATCTTGAAACCCACTCCCAGTTCGTTGGCAATGATGTTGCTGAGCGTCGTCTTTCCCAGTCCTGGCGGTCCGTGCAGCAGCGTGTGGTCGAGCGGTTCGCCGCGGTATTTCGCCGCCTCTACGAACACCTCCAGGTTTTCCACCACCTTTTGTTGTCCGCTGAAGTCACCGAAGCGTAGCGGTCTCAGAGCGTTTTCGTATTCTTTTTCCGCCGACGACAATGTCTCTTGTCTTATATCGAAATCGTTGTCCATATCCTTGTCTTTAGTTTCTCTGCCGTAATGTGCGGCATCCATATTCGTGCAAAAATATTAAAAAATAGGCTATTCCCCAAGACTTGCGCTCATTTTGTTTTTTTGTATCCCCAATTGGTCATTAGTGTTTTCTTGTATTTTATGCTTAAAAACGTGGTCTTTTCTTGATTATTCATTGGAAAAAGTATAATCATTGGCAAGTATTCGTCAGGAAAAGTGTGTGTTTTTGGCTATTATTCGTCAGAAAAAGTGTGTACTTTTAATGATAATTCGTCAGAAAAATGGGGTCCACCCCAAAATGGTGCCGATATTCAAACTATATGAAAACAAAAAAAGGAACCACTCGTAAGTGATTCCTCTTTGCGCTTCAAGATGGGCTTGAACCAACGACCCCCTGATTAACAGTCAGGTGCTCTAACCAACTGAGCTATTGAAGCATTGCTAAAAGCGTTATTGCTTAATTGCGAGTGCAAAGGTAAGGCGTTTTTATGTAACCTCCAAATATTTTCCGTCTTTTTTTTGATTTTTCTTCAAAAAAGTCATTCTATTCCCTGATTCGTCATCTTTCCCGAGGACTCTCTACCTTATATTATAAGATTGGACAGATTATTTATAAGATTAAGCAGATTATATTATAAGATTAAGCAGATTGGCTCTGAATGAGGATAAATATAATTGCTATATGTGTGTATGAGCTGTAAAACTCGCCATGAAACAATATTTATGAAAGTAAATAAGGTGAAAATCGAAAGTTTTGTGTAAGTTTGCAGATTATAATGAAATCCAACGGAAAAGAATGAAGAGAATATTATTATTATCCGCCATCCTGCTGTCGGTTTTCTCCGTCACTATTAAGGCGCAGAACGACAAAGACCATAACTTCACCGTGTCGAAGAACATCGAAGTGTTCAGCGACATCTATCGCTACCTCGACATGATATATGTTGACACACTGAATGCCGACGAGGTGATAGGCAATGGCATCAATGCAATGCTCAATTCGCTCGACCCCTATACTGAATACTATCCCGAGAGCGAAGTGAACAAACTGAAGAAGATGTTTACCGGAAGATACGTAGGCATAGGAGCCATGATACGCTATAACACAGCCCTGTCGAGAGTGGTCATCGACGAACCATACGAGGGAAGTCCAGCCGCAGAAGCCGGACTCAAGAAGGGTGACATCATCCTGAGCATCGACGACACCACGATGACCGACAAGACCGTTGCCTTCGTCAGCTCCCATCTGCGCGGCGACCCAGGCACCTCCTTCATGCTCAAGATAAAGCGCCCGTCAACAGGCAAGAAGATGCAGATGCGCATCAAGCGCCGTGCCATCACGCTGCCATACCTGCCATACTACGGTGTGCGCCCCGACGGCATAGGGTATATAAATCTGAACAGTTTCACTGACGGATGCGCCAAGGACGTGCGCCGTGCCTTCATCGACCTGAAGCACAAGGGGGCCAAGGGCCTCGTGCTCGACCTCAGAGGAAACGGCGGAGGATCGGTGAAAGAGGCGGTGCAGATAGTAAACATGTTCGTGCCCAAAGACCTCACCATCGTGAGGACCCGCGGCAAGATGAAACGCATGAACACAGACTACAAGACCACCGTGGAGCCTATCGATACAGTGATGCCTATCGTAGTGCTGGTGAACGGCGAGACGGCGTCGGCAAGCGAGATAACCTCAGGTGCGCTCCAAGACCTCGACCGCGCCGTGGTGCTCGGCACGAGGACATACGGCAAGGGCCTCGTTCAGGCACCCGTTGACCTGCCTTATAACGGCCAGCTCAAACTGACGACAGGAAAATACTATATCCCCAGCAACCGTTGCATACAGGCAATCAACTACAAGCATGCCCATGGCGGATACACCGAACATGTCGCTGACAGCCTCACCCGCGTGTTCTACACCAAGGCAGGTCGAGAGGTGCGCGACGGCGGAGGAATAAAGCCCGATGTGGAAGTGAAACCCGACTCGCTGCCGAATATAGCATACTATCTCAGCGTTTCGGGACTCGACTCCACCGAAGTGATGCTCAACTACGAGATTGACTACATCGCCAAGCATCCCACTATAGCACCGGCAGGAGAGTTCAAACTCACCGACCAGGAGTATGAGGATTTCAAGCAGCAGGTGATAAAGAGCGGATTCAAATACGACGCCGAAAGCAGCAAGGAACTCGACAAGCTGAAGAAGATAGCGAAGTTTGAAGGCTATTACGACGATGCCAAGGAGGAGTTCGATGCGCTGGAGAAGAAGTTCCGCCACAACCTCGCCACCGACCTCGACCGTAACAAGCAGTTGATAAACCAGATAATATCCGCCGACATTGTGGCGGCATACTATTTCCAGGCGGGAGCGATAGAAAACAACCTCAACTACGACAAGCAGATGATGGAGGCATGCCGCATCATCAACGACTGGCAGGAATACACGAAAATCCTGACTCCAGCCCCGAAGCAGGATGCCAAGGACAAAAAACAAGAGAAGAAAGACAAGAAACAGAGCACCAAGGACAACAGGTAATCCGATGCCAGACGCTGCGTTGCAGCGACAGCAACATGTGTGCAATACACGTCATATATATACCCCAAACCGACTAATCGGGCGGTTTGGGGTAAATCATATCCGATTTTTTGTGCCGTATGAAAAAACTTTATTATCTTTGCATAAATATAGGTGGAAGAAGTCTCGCCGTACGACGAGGCGCTGCACCCGAAAAACAGAACAATTATGCAGACTAAAAGTCATTTGTCAGTCTTGGTTCACGACCAGGCAAAGAAGTATGGCGACCGCGAAGTGCTTGTATACAAGGATTTCGGAGGCAAGACATGGAAGTCATACACATGGAACGAATTCTCATACAAAGTGAAAGTCGTGTCCAACGCATTGCTCAACTTCGGTGTCAAACCGCAGGAGAACATCGGAATATTCTCGCAGAACTCCGTGCAGTATATTTTCTGCGACTTCGGAGCGTGGGGCGTGCGTGCCGTGACAATACCTTTCTATGCCACAAGCAGCGAGCAGCAGATACAGTTCATGATAAACGATGCTCAGGTACGTTTCCTCTTCGTGGGAGAGCAGGAGCAGTATGACAAGGCACACCGCGTGTTCTCTCACTGTCCTACGATGGAGCGTATCATCATCTTCGACAACAACGTGAAGATCGACCCCAACGATTCCAACGCCGTATATTTCACCGACTTCCTGAAGCTCGGCGAGAACCTGCCGCGCCAGACCGAAGTGGAAAAACTATATAAGGAGGCGTCGCCCGACGACCTCGCCAATATCCTGTATACCAGCGGAACCACCGGCGACAGCAAGGGGGTGATGCTCAGTCATCTGCAGTATAGTGCCGCCATTGAAGCCAACGACAGGGCGGTGAAGGTGACGGAGAACGACCGCGTGCTCAACTTCCTGCCATATGCCCACATCTTTGAGAAGGGATGGACGATACTGTGTATCTCGGAGGGTGCTACGCTGATTGTGAACACCGATCCGCACGAAGTGCAGAAGTCAATGAAGGAGACACATCCCACGAGCATGTGCGCCGTGCCACGCTTCTGGGAGAAGGTCTATACAGGAGTGAAGGAGAAGATAGACAGTGCGAACCCCATACAGCGCAAACTCTTCAAACACGCCCTTGCCGTGGGCAGAAAGCACAACATCGAATATCTGAGCCGCGGAAAGCGTCCGCCTTTGGCACTGCACATGGAGTATGAGATGTATAACAAGACATTGTTCAGTCTCGTGCGCCACGAGCTGGGACTCGAACACACCAACATCTTCCCGACGGCAGGAGCCACCGTGTCGTCACATGTTGAGGAATTCGTGCATTCCATCGGACTCACCATGGTGGTGGGCTACGGACTGACGGAGAGCCTTGCCACCGTGACCTGCGACAGAGTGGGAGAGAAACCCTATACCATAGGGTCGGTGGGCAGACCTATCCACAACATAAAGATAAAGATCAGCGATGAGGGCGAGGTGTGCCTCAAAGGCCCTACCATCACCAAGGGTTACTACAACAGACCCGATATTACCGCACAGTCGTTCGACGACGAGGGATACTTCAAGACTGGCGACTCGGGATATATGAAAGACGGTGAACTGTTCCTGAAAGACAGGATAAAAGACCTCTTCAAGACATCCAACGGAAAATATATCGCACCACAGATGATAGAGGCGAAACTGCTCGTCGACAAGTTTATCGACCAGATAGTGATTATCGCCGACCAGCGCAAGTTCGTGTCGGCACTCATCATTCCCGAATACGGTGCCCTCGAGAAATACGCCCAGGCCAACGGCATCAGCTTCACGTCAAGAGAAGACCTCTGCAGCAACGGCAAGATACACCAGATGATAACCGAACGCATAGAAACGCTGCAGCAGCAGCTCGCCCACTATGAGCAGATAAAGCGATTCACGCTGCTGCCCAAGCCGTTCACTATGGAGAGCGGAGAGCTGACAAACACCCTGAAGATGCGCCGAAAGGTGATCAATGAGCATTATAAGAACGAAATAGAAAAAATGTATGCCGAGTAACTCCTCGCCATACCATATACAAGAAGAATAATGATAACGCAAGATCAATTGAAAGACGTGTTGGAGCGTGCCGACGCTCTGCACAAGTATCTGGAAATCGACAAGAAGAAGGTGGAGTTTGAAGAAGAACAGCTTCGCACGCAGGCTCCTGACTTCTGGGACGACCCGCAGAGGGCGCAGGAACAGATGAAGAAGGTGAAGGGCATTGAGAAATGGATCACCGGATACAAGGAGGTGCGTACCTATGCCGACGAGCTGAAGCTTGCCTTCGACTTCTACCACGACGATATGGTGACCGAGGAGGAAGTGGACGAAGACTATGCCAAGGCGATAAAGGCGATTGAAGACCTGGAGCTTATGAACATGCTGCGCCAGAAGGAAGACCCTATGGACTGTGTGCTGAAGATAAACTCGGGAGCCGGCGGTACGGAGAGCCAGGACTGGGCATCGATGCTCATGCGTATGTATATGAGATGGGCTGAGTCGCATGGCCACAAAGTTACGATAAGCAACCTGCAGGAGGGCGACGAGGCCGGAATAAAGAGCGTCACCATGGAGATAGAAGGCGGTGAATACGCCTACGGATATCTGAAGAGCGAGAACGGAGTACACCGCCTCGTCAGAGTGTCGCCGTTCAATGCGCAGGGCAAGAGAATGACGAGCTTCGCCAGTGTGTTCGTGTCGCCGCTCGTCGATGATACCATAGAGGTGTATGTAGACCCGTCGAAAGTGAGCTGGGACCTCTTCAGAAGCGGTGGAGCCGGAGGACAGAACGTGAACAAGGTGGAAACCGGAGTGCGTCTGCGCTACCAGTATGTCGACCCTGATACCGGCGAGGAGGAAGAAATCCTCATCGAGAACACCGAGAGCCGCAAGCAGCTCGAAAACCGCAACAACGCCATGCGACTGCTCAAGTCGCAGCTCTACGACCGCGCCATGAAGAAGCGTCTCGAGGCACAGGCGAAGATTGAGGCAGGAAAGAAGAAGATAGAGTGGGGAAGCCAGATAAGAAGTTATGTCTTTGATGACCGTCGTGTGAAAGACCACCGCACCAACTACCAGACCTCTGATGTGGACGGAGTGATGGACGGCAAGATCGACGGATTCATAAAGGCGTATCTCATGGAGTTCCCCGTGAACGACGAACAGCAATAATACTATTAATGTAATCGCAAATAATATCATTAATGTAATCGCATGTCGTCGGCAGGGCTTCTTCGCAGAACGGCAATATGATTATGGATCTAAATAATTTTGTACTATGAGCAAGAAAGGAAAAGACCGCCGTGAGCGCTATCAGGAGCGCCAGGCTAAAGAAGGAGTAAAGGTGTTCAACTGGATATTGGGTGCCCTCGCCATAGGAGCATTGGCATTCATCATCTATTTTGCGACACAAGGTTAATCAAGGAAAGACTGCTGATGAGTGGACTTGAGATAGAAAGAAAGTTCCTCGTGCACAAACGCGACGACGAATACAAGCGACAGGCTTATTCGTCGTCGCGCATCAAGCAGGGGTACATATGCAGCGGTCATGGCCGCACGGTGCGTGTGCGCATCCGCGACGAGAAGGGATACCTTACCATCAAGGGACCGTCGGTAGACGGAGGACTCTCGCGCTATGAGTTTGAGAAGGAGATAACCCTCGATGAGGCGGAACACCTGATGCAACTCTGTGAACCGGGAATCATCGACAAGACGCGGTTCCTTGTGAAGAGTGGCAGACATACCTTCGAAGTAGACGAGTTTTATGGCGACAACGAAGGACTCGTGATGGCAGAAGTGGAGCTTCAGAGTGAAGACGAGGCATTCGAAAAGCCCGGTTTCATCGCAAAAGAAGTGACCGGAGACGCCAGATTCTATAACTCCTATCTTCGCCAGATGCCTTTTGTGCTGTGGCGCAACCAATTGCCGGAGGAGTTTCGTTGACCAACCGACAGCAAATGCCGATTCCTTCCCGTTGACGAATCTGCGGGAGGGATAGTCTTGCTTACAATACAATAAAAAAGCCAGGGATGCCATTAGGAGATTTCTTTTATTTCACGAAGTCAGACCGCATAGCGACGATATTCATCGTCAGTCTCGTCATAATTCTGGCGGTGACATCATATTTCGTGGTCTGTTCCGGCGATGATTTCTTCGTCGGAACCCCTGCCGACAGCACTGCGGTGGCTGGCGGGAAGGCTCTTGGCGCTGGAGAGAAAGAATATTATAATGTGGAGGGAAGAAAAGCCGAACTCTTCCCCTTTGATCCCAATACGGCAGACAGCACACAATTGTTGAGGCTCGGACTGAGCGAATGGATGGTGAGAAATATATACCGCTATCGTGCTTCCGGAGGAGTATACCGGGAGCCGAAGGATTTTGCGCGCCTCTACGGACTTACCGTGAAGCAGTACAGAGCGCTCGAACCATATATCCGCATCAGTGCAGACTACAGACCGGCATCGGAGCTGTATGCCGATGACCGTTCCGCCTACGACCGCCATGGCTCGCCATCGGCAGAATACAATGACGCTCCGCCGAGAGATACACTGAAATTTCCACGTAAGCTGCGCCCCGGAGAGACCGTGCCGCTCAACACCAGCGACACTACACTGCTGAAACGGGTGCCGGGAATAGGTAGCGGATACGCCATCGCTATAGTGAGAAAGCGCGAGCGGCTGGGAGGCTTCTATTCCGCAAGGCAGTTGCTCGAGATAGATGGACTGCCCGAACAGGCTCTCCAGTATGTCAGCGTGGACGAAAGGGCGGTGACGAAGCTTAACATCAACAAGCTGTCGTTCTCAAAACTCCGCCAGCATCCATACATCAATTACTACCAGGCACGCGACATCGTTGACTACCGTCGGCTGCGCGGAGATATAAAGTCACTCAGAGACCTGCGCCTGCTGAAATCGTTCACGCCGGCAGACATAGAAAGGCTCAGCCATTATGTGGCCTACTGACGGATGTTTTTCCGCTAAATAACCGGCAAGGACAGATACAACCGGGAATACAGACAATACAACATAAAATAACCAAAACATTATCAAGCATGGTGCTGAATTACATTTGGATAGCGTTTTTCGTCATAGCCTTCGTCATAGCGTTGGTGAAGTTGATCTTCATGGGCGACTTCGAAGTGTTCCCGGAGATGATGGGGTCCACGTTCGAGTCGTCGAAGACAGCCTTTGAGATTTCCCTCGGACTGACCGGCGTCCTTTCGTTGTGGCTCGGCATAATGAAGGTGGGAGAGAAGGGCGGAATGGTGAATGCACTGGCAAGGCTGCTCTCGCCGGTGTTCTGCAAGCTCTTTCCCGACATACCTAAGGGGCATCCCGTTACTGGCTCCATATTCATGAACATAGCCGCCAACATGCTCGGACTCGACAATGCGGCGACGCCGCTCGGACTGAAGGCAATGGAACAGCTGCAGCAGCTCAACACGAAGAAGGACACGGCAACGAATCCGATGATAATGTTCCTTGTGCTCAACACTAGCGGACTGACGCTGATTCCCGTCAGCATCATGGTATACAGGGCGCAGCTCGGAGCGGCACAGCCCACCGACATATTCATCCCCATCCTCCTTGCCACATTCTTCTCCACTATGGCAGGAATAATAATCACGAGCCTTTATCAGCGCATCAACCTTCTCAACAAGGTGATGCTGCTCACCGTCGGCGGCATGTCGCTCGCCGTGGCAGGCATTATATGGGGATTCGGACAGCTCGACAAAGACCAGATGAACATAGTTAGCACCACGGTGGCGAATATCCTGCTCATGACTATTATCGTAGGGTTCATCCTGGCAGGAGTGAGGAAGAAAATCAACGTTTACGACGCTTTCATCGAAGGAGCGAAGGAAGGATTCCAGACCGCAGTCAGGATAATACCATACCTCGTGGCAATACTCGTGGGCATCGGCGTGTTCCGTGCGTCGGGAGCCATGGACATGATAATCGACGGAATAAAATGGACAGTAGGAGTGTTGGGCGGAAACACCGATTTCGTGGGAGCGTTGCCTACAGCGCTCATGAAACCCCTCTCCGGAAGCGGAGCACGTGGAATGATGGTAGACGCCATGACGACATACGGTGCCGATTCCTTCGTGGGCAGGCTTAGCTGCGTGTTCCAGGGCTCCACCGACACCACTTTCTATATCCTCGCCGTATATTTCGGCAGCGTGGGCATCAGATACACCAGACATGCCGTGGCATGCGGACTTCTGGCAGACCTTGCCGGAGTAATCGCGGCGATAGCGATATGCTATATGTTCTTCTGATGCAACATAGGGGCAGAAGACCTGCATACACGTCAACAAGAAACAGAAAACAGCATAGCGGCAAGGCATCCTTACCATGTCGTTGACAAATAAACATAAACAAATGGCAAATTTAAAATCACTCGCTAAGGATACGGCAATCTATGGATTGAGCAGTATCGTTGGAAGATTCCTCAACTATCTTCTCGTGCCGCTATACACGGCAAAGCTGTCGGCAGCGAGCGGCGGCTATGGTGTCATAACCAATGTCTATGCCTATACGGCATTGCTGATGGTGATACTGACATACGGAATGGAGACCACCTTCTTCCGCTTCGCTAACAAAGAAGAAGAGAATCCGCAGACTGTATATACCACTACGCTTATCAGTGTGGGCTTCACCTCACTGATGTTCATAGCCCTCGTGCTGCTCTTCATCAATCCCATATCCGCCTTTATGGGCTATGCCGACCACCAGTCGTATATATGGGTGATGGCGATTACCGTTGCCATCGATGCCTTCCAGTGCATACCGTTCGCATACCTCAGGTATAAGAAGCGCCCGATAAAGTTCGCTGCCCTGAAACTCCTCAACATCTTCATGGCGATAACCCTCAATATCGTGTTCTTCCTCATTCTGCCCAATATCTACGAGGCAAACGGCGGCACCGGGTTCATATCCGCCATCTACGACCCTACGGTGGGAGCAGGCTATGCGTTCTATGTCAATCTCTTCTGTTCAGCCATCCTCACGTTCTTCTTCTGGCGGGAACTCGTAGCACAGAAATATTCGTTCAGCAAAGCGCTCCTGCGCCGCATGCTCAGCTATAGCTGGCCCATCCTCGTGCTTGGCATCGCCGGCATCCTCAACCAGACAGCCGACAAGATTCTCTTCCCTTATATATATAAAGGAAGCGATGCCCATTCGCAGCTCGGCATCTATGGCGCGGCAAGCAAGATAGCCATGATCATGGCTATGATAACACAGGCGTTCCGCTATGCCTACGAACCGTTCGTCTTCGGCAAGTCTAAAGACAAGGACAACCGTGAGACCTATGCCAAGGCGATGAAATACTTCATCATCTTCACCCTCCTTGCCTTCCTCGTGGTGGTGGGCTATATGGATGTGCTGCGCCATATCATCGGCAGAGACTATTGGGACGGACTCCGTGTGGTGCCTATCGTCATGGCGGCAGAGATAATGATGGGAGTGTATTTCAATCTCTCTTTCTGGTATAAGCTCATCGACAAGACCATCTGGGGAGCGTATTTCTCAGGTGCGGGATGCGCCGTGCTGATAGCGGTCAACGTTATATTCGTGCCTCGCTACGGATATATGGCATGCGCCTGGGCTGGTTTCGCGGGATACGCCACGGCGATGGTGCTCTCGTATTTCGTGGGACAGCGCAAGTATCCCATTGCCTATCCGATGAAAGACATCTCCGTTTATGTCCTGATCACCGTAGTGCTGTATTTCTGCATGACCACGGCAAATGCCAGACTCTCCACACCGCTCGCCCTGACGGTGAATACAGTGCTTGGCGTCCTCTTCATAGCATATATCGTGAAGAAGGATTTTCCGCTCAGCGGATTGCCCGTGATTGGCAGGCATTTCCGCAAATGACAGTTTTCAGCGGAGAAATTGAGAAATTATGAGGATTAAAAAGCGATATTTTCATTCACAAGCAAGTACAGTTGGAAAATATATCGTATTTTTGCCGAAACTTTAAATTAAATATACGAAAAATGAGAAAGAAATCATCAATCCTGTTAGCAGGACTGTTGGCTCTGTCTGCTGGCAGCGCCAAGGCTGACGAGGGAATGTGGACTCTCTACAACCTTCCTCAGGCAGTGTATGAGCAGATGAAGACCTACGGTTTCAACCTGCCTTACGACGCACTCTACAGTGGCGACGACGCCATCATGAAGTCTGTTGTCAACTTCTCCGGATTCTGTTCCGGTGTAGTTGTGTCGCCAGACGGACTCGTCTTCACCAACCACCACTGTGGTTTCGAGGCTATCCGCAGTCATTCTACTGTAGAACACGACTATATGCTCAACGGCTTCTATGCCAAGAGCTATGAGGAGGAGTTGCCAAACGAGAACATGTTCGTGAGCTTCATGGTGGAGCAGAAGGATATCACTGACGAGCTCACCAAGAAGGGACTCTACAACCTGCCTATCAACAAACAGTCAGAATTCCTCGATTCCATCGAGAATGTGATGTCTAAGGAGGTGAAGGCAGCAGACCCTACACTCCGTCTTGAAATCAAGCCATATTTCGAAGGCAACAAGTTCTACGCCACGACATACCGCGATTTCACCGACTTGCGCCTCGTCTTCACCGTGCCTAAGTCTATGGGTAAGTTCGGTGGCGAGACCGACAACTGGATGTGGCCGCGCCAGACCTGCGACTACTCTGTCTTCCGTATCTATGCCGATCCTAAGACAAACGGTCCTGCAGCATACTCGAAGGACAATGTGCCTTATCGTCCGAAGCATTGGACCAAGGTGTCGCTCGACGGATACAAGGATGGCGACTTCGCCATGACAATCGGTTATCCGGGCACTACCAACCGTTACCTCTCATCATACGGTATCAAGGAGCGTCGCGATGCCGACAATGCCCCACGTGCACAGGTGCGTGGCGTGAAGCAGCAGATCATGATCCGCCACATGCGTGCCGACGAGGCAGTGAGAATCAAGTATGATTCCAAGTATGCACAAAGCTCCAACTACTGGAAGAACTCCATCGGAATGAACAAATGTATCGATTCCATCGGTATTATCCGTCAGAAGCAGGAGTTCGAGCAGCGCATCAAGGCTTATCAGGACAGCACAGGCTATCTGAAGGGCAAACTTGATTTCGACAAGATGAAAGACCTCTACGCCAAGCGCTTCGACGTGCAGTATGTGTTCACCAACTGGATTGAGGCTTTCAACCGTACCAGCGAGTTCAATACACGTGCTTTGCAGGTGCTCGGAGGAATGGAAGTAAAGGGTCCTAAGGACAAGCCGGCAAAGCAGTATGTGCAGTTCGAGGACAACAGCAATGCTTGGGACGAGGCTCTCGACAAGGACGTTATGGCAGCTCTGCTCAAGAACTACCGTGAGCATGTAGACGCCAAGTATCTGCCGGCTTGCTATGCCAAGATTGACAAGGACTTCGGCGGCGACTACAAGAAGTTCGTTGACTATCTCTACGCCAAGTCTATCCTCATGAAGAGCGGTGAGAAGATATTCTTCAACAAGAAGAACTACAAGAACGACCCGGGTGTGCAGTATGGTCTCGACATCAAGGCTATCTATGACGAAGTAATCGAGAAGATCCGTGCCCTCGCTCCGGAAATCAAGCAGCAGGAGCGCTACCTCTGCGACGCCAAGGTGCGTATGGAGGAAGACCTGCCACACTATAGCGACGCCAACTTCACTATGCGTCTGAGCTACGGACAGGTGAAAGACCTCGTAGTCGGCGGTAAGCCAGCAGGCTACTACACCACTTCAGAGAGCATCGTTGAGAAGATGAACACCGGCGACAAGGTAGTGGATTATTACGCTGAGCCAGAGCTGAAGGACTTGATGTCGGCAAAAGACTTCGGTCGATATACCGACAAGGAGAGCGGAAAGATGCAGCTCTGCTTCCTCACCAACAACGACATCACCGGTGGTAACTCCGGTTCACCGATGTTCGACGGCAACGGAAACCTCATCGGTCTCGCCTTCGACGGCAACTGGGATTCACTCTCAAGCGACATCCGTTTCGATCCGGTACTCGCCCGTTGCATCGGCGTTGACATGCGCTATGTAATCTATCTCATGGACAAGTGGGGTCATGCAGACCGTCTGCTCAAGGAGATGGGAATCGACAAATAAGTAATCACCCTACCCAAACGACCGATTTGGGTTGAAACGATAACGAAAAAACGGCGGCAGCCTCTCGCTTGAGGTCTGTCGCCGTTTCCGTCATTTTGTGAAATTGAAAGTATATAAGGTGTTTTCCATGGTATTACTTCTTCATTGCCTTCCTGCACCTTGTCACTGCCGAACCGAGCCATGCAACGGCTAACAGACGGACAGCCACCGACAGGTCGGCAGGGAATATGCAGGCGAAGAATGCCAGCTGCACCTCTATCAGGCGCCATGTCTGACCGATAGACAGCTTTTTTTCCAGCACGCTCGAGTAGTATTCGCCCAACAGGCGGACCGGTTCTGATGCCCATGCGCCTATCTTGCTGATAAGCTCCGTGAAATCAATGTTCTCATTCTCTTTCACGCCAGTTGTCAAAATCATTTTCTTCTCCATATCCTTAAGTTTTTTATTTTCTGTTTTTACTTTGTCCTTTCTCTCTCTAAGAAGCCCGTCGGGTTTATTCCCAAACGTTCTGATGACCGGTTCGGGACAGATAGCCCTGTTTTCCTCTTCCTGTTGCAAAGATATGTGGAGTTTTTGCACAATAAGTTCACACAACAGACTATTTCTGTTAAATATGATATAACATATTGCCAGTTGGTGGAATTAATTTAACCAACCAAAATCCAAGCAGTCATAAAATACTACATCTAACGGCCTAATGACCGGTTGGGGTTTAAGTTACTCGATATGAGTAAAAGTTGCCCATAACGCTGATTTTTAGTAAAAAACAAGAATTTTCAAAAAACTGTCAGACTATCTGGTTTTTTGTCGTAATATTCTGATAGACAGACAGTTGGTTGTCTGGCGATTGTCAGGCAATTGTCTGGATGGTTTGCTGATGAAAGGAATTGTCAGATGTGAGGAAATACCTGATGAAAGGAATGTCATCTGTGAGTAATTCATTCTACAGGAATAGTATGCGTTGGCAGTATCCAGAAAACCAGAGTATAGGTATTACAACATTCACTTATTGGGCAGACGTCTGACAGCAAATCTGCCCAACAGGGGCAAGCAGCGTGCCCCACTTGAGAAAGCACCTTGCCTCACTTGGGCAAGCATCGTGCCCATTTGTGGTCAATGCAGTTGGCTGGTGTCGTTGTATTTCAACAGAATTAGGAGTAAATCCTAATTCAGACCTTCGCAGCGTAACAATGTTCGTTGACCAAGACGGTGAATCTTATACGCCAGACGGCGGCACCACATCCGACTATTATGATGTCAGCGAGGGAGTTTATGTGAAACTGAAGCTCGATGGTACCTATACAAGATTCGAGAATGTGAAGAAGACCGCCAAAGTGATGCAGGTGCTGAAGCTCGGACTGTATGTTGATGCGGCAATCAGAGGATACATCACGATGAAGAACGTGCCTATTCAGTGGGACGTAGAGCCATAATTTGTCATCTTAAGCATAACCTTCGAAATCTCCCCCTATCGTGGGGAATCACACCCCACATTAGGGGGTTCCGTTCCCCACGGTGTGGGGGGATTTCTGGCATATATTTAGTCACCTTTATTATTTGGCTAATCTTACAGGTTTCTTATACAAGACTAACGCAAAATCGGTCATTCGGGCTAAAAGATAAAACTCGCTGTATATCTTTTTGATATGTCGGAAATAATTCGTACCTTTATACTTTGAAAGATATAAAGATATTGTCCGAAACAAAAAGAGAAGTATACAATGCTGGAAAATCATTATTACGAAGGTCTCGTTGAGGCAGGCTGCGACGAAGCCGGCAGAGGCTGTCTTGCCGGAAGCGTTTTCGCTGCCGCCGTTATATTGCCACCCGATTATGAGAACGAACTGCTCAATGATTCGAAGAAACTCACCGACCGCAAGCGCAAGCAGCTTCGTGAGATAATAGAACACGATGCCGTGGACTGGGCTGTGGGCATCGTGGAGCCTGGAGAGATTGACGAGATAAACATCCTCAATGCGAGTATCCTCGCCATGCACCGTGCTTTAGACCAGCTCAAGGTGCGTCCCGAAGCGGTGATAGTAGACGGCAACCGCTTCAAGCCCTACCGCGACCTTCCATACACCACCATCGTGAAGGGCGACGGCAAATACCTCTCCATCGCTGCGGCGAGCATCCTCGCCAAGACATACCGTGACGACTATATGGACCGTCTGGCGGAAGACTATCCGCAGTATGACTGGAAGAGCAACAAGGGCTACCCAACGAAGAAACACCGTCAGGCTATCCGTGAATGCGGTATTACACCATTCCATCGCCGTTCTTTCACTCTCCTGCCTCCCGAAGAGCTGACACTCGACTTTGAATTCTGAAATCATCCGGAAACCAGATTGCCTGATGGTTTCTGAAGACTTTCTGATGAATGGGGTTGAGGTTGCTTATCCCGAACTGGGGTGACGATATGGAGATGCTTCAAAAAACATTTTATATATAAGGATTGTTCAACCTTCGATATGACTTTCTTGCAGGTTGATTCTAAAGTCGGTGAAATTGTCAGAAAATAATTTGCAAGTATCTGGTTTTTAGACTAAATTTGCAGCATATCGGTGTACATACGTTGATTTATGTTTACGATTTGTACTCCAAACGCTACTAAAACATATCTTTACATGCATTTTATTGCATTCAATATTGCTGCCTATGGATTATAATTGCAGACATATCATTTACAAAATGAAAAGGGTATACTCTACAACAGTGCTATCTTTACTTCATCTGACACTCTTTGCTCAAGCAGGCAGTTCTCTGTCATATATGTATAGACCAGGAGACATCATCCATCGATATGGAATCGAGGATTTCTGCATCGGCACAAAAGGAGAAAATCAGATTTGGGATTATAGTAGTCTGAGAACTGACAGCAAGGACTTTATTGTTGAATACACATCCGATAAAGACAATGACGACATTGTTGTGGAAATTTCAAACGGTACAAGGTATTATTATGTCCAAGATTCTACGGCAATAAGAAATGTCGGCTATGAGAATAACAATATAGCAGTAGAATTTGACAGACCAGAAACTGTGTTGGTTTTTCCGTTATCTTTTGGTAACAAAAGGGCAGGAGCGTTTCACGGCAGTTGCATGTATTGTGAAGAAGTCATGGCGAGGGATTTCGGAACATATTCAGTTGAAGTCGACGGAAAAGGGAAATTGCTATTACCCGACGGAAAAGTCCTTGATAAGGTTTACAGAGTCCATCATACAAAAGACAATTGCCGAACCGCATATGATGACATTCATACCTCCAAAGAACTTGTTGAATACATAAACAAAACACATTATCTGTCAAACGACAGTATAGCTACACTAACAGCCAATCAAGACAATTGTTATCGCCATACAGAAGTATACAAATGGTATGCTGAAGGTTTCCGCTATCCGATCATTGAGGCTATCGTTTACGGAAAGAACGATAATGGCGGGAACAACACCATAGCTTACTATTATCCACCCGATGAACAAGAAAAGCTGTATGATACAGAAAACGAAAGGAGGAGGTCGTTATGCACAAATGGTGATAATGTGACCGACAGCAAGAATGACGAGAGTGATTCGTATGACAGTAAATCAAATGATGGTTCTTTGCCCTATACAATTGAGAATGGAAAGAATTCATTTGTTATCCATACAAGCGTCCGCAATGCAGAAATATACGTTGATGCCTTGTTGTCTGACATCTCTGGCGTCGTTTTAAGAAGAGCGTCAGGTAATTCTGATTCTCCGATTATTATAGATTGTGCAGGACTCATAAGCGGTGAATATGCAATAAGGATTACAATCGGAGAAAAGATATACGAGAGAAAAGTCCATTATAACAATAAATAAAACAGGTCTCATTGTCATGATATTAAATTCCCAAAACATCATAACAGTATCATTGATTGCTGTTTTTACGTTATTTTCAGGGGCTGTTGCCAATGCACAAAAGCCCATGTCGCCAGACCGTTCTACAGTTCAAGTTCAAGACACGGCAAAAGTTCCGGCTTTGTCACCAAATTACGATGATGAAACCGAACATACCCCCTTGGACAACATCCTTCCGCTGTCACCTCAAGCCGCTTCCCTCGCCAGATATGGAGAATATCCGGTAAGCCATGCCACAGGAATCCCCGATATAACAATTCCTATATATGAAATCAAACTTGGAGATTTTACTCTTCCTATCAGTATTTCGTACCATGCTTCAGGAATAAAAGTGGATGACGTAGCATCTACAGTAGGACTCGGGTGGACTCTGAATGCAGGAGGGGCAATAACAAGACAAGTATTTGGAGCACCAGACCTTACCGGTGCCAGCAATGAATACACTGATTACAAAAAAGTTGTAGAGATCAGGGATGAAGCTAAGAAAAACGACACTGGCACATCCATGTTAAGAACTCTTCTGTCTGGAACAGGCGGCAGTAATCCTTATTACCCGTATGACACGCAGTCAGACCGTTACACTTACAATTTTGCCGGGAAAAGCGGCATGTTCAGATATTCATACACAGATAATAAATTTATACCGACGGATTTCAACAGGATGGACATTTATGGAGATACGGATATTGAAGGAGGTCTCTTTCGGATAACGGATACGAATGGTTACGTATATGTTTTTTCCTGTCAGGAGTTTTCTGGTGTTAAAAGCGATGAGAACACCACAGATGTTTCAGCCTGGTATCTGACAGAGATTAAAACGCCTAAAGGAAACATTGAAATCAAGTATGAGAAGGCTGCAATCTATACTACTGTCTATGGAACGGAATATGTAGTGACAGGAACTTTCGGGCAAACAAAATACCATGGTGCCACTAGGACTGACAGTGGATACGAGTATGAGAAGGCTGACGAGAGCAGATATTTCATAAATCAGAATGAAATTCTATACAGGATACCTGTAGTGTCATCAATTGAATGGAATGGTGGAATCGTGACGTTTCATTATTCCAATGACCGTGAGGACGTATGGAAAACGCGGCTTACTGACATTGTAGTCATAAACATGTATGGCGACACTGTCAAAACAGCGAATTTCGGAAATGATTCATATTGGGGAAGTTCTGAAAAAAACAGACGTATGATGCTTCGTAGTCTATATCTTTCTGAAACTGGAGAATATGAGTTCGATTATAACACTGCATATAGAACATTTCCAAATTATAGAACACTATCAAGGAACATAAACTTTACTCTTGGCACCTTTTTTTGTCATAGTGATTATTGGGGATATTATAACGGACGAAGCGACTGTTGTTCTATCCCAAAGGAATTATACCAACGAGTGCTAAGCAGGTATAGTAACATCCGCGAAGACAGAAAATTCCTTTTGAGTTATTTTGCAGACAGGAATCCCGACCTTTATTATACAAAGTTCGGCATATTGACAAGCATAACTTATCCGACAGGAGGCCAGACGCAGTTTGAGTATGAGAATAATGACTATAACTTTGGTGGACTAAGAATTAAATCAATTACTTCTGATGGCGTCAAAAGGATGTTCGGATATAATATGTCACGCCAGATGACCGACCACCCGGAAATAATGATGATCTACGACTCATATCATATGCTTGGGAGCAATCCTGTCGTACGGGGAGATTTTCACTTGTATGAAAACGTGGTATGTGCCGGAACTCCTGCTTTCCCGCTCAACAACTCCCATGTATTCTATACCGATGTCACAGAAAGCTTTTCTAACGGAGAACATGTTGAATACCAATATACGTGCTTTCCTGAGCCTGAGCAGTTGTGTGGTATGACTGAGTCAGCCAAAGTCCCACAGGTGTCATTCGCCTGTCTTAATGATTATGGAAGCATACCGCCATTGTTGACGTCAGAATCATGGTATGATGCGGACGGCAAGTGTCTTAGAAAAAATTACTATACTTATAAAAACAATAAGGTCAAATCATTTTCTGCAGGTGTCAAACTCACTCCACTCATCTGGTTCGGTTCCTCAATTGAAGGTGTCGCATACCCAAGCATGAAAATATATGCTCCATATTGGATCGGTGAAAATACTTTCCTCATTGACACGGTAAACGTCCATGTGTCTACTGCAGAACTTGTTTCAAAAGAAACAGCCGATTACATCACCGGCGTCACGACAACCGAGTCTTACACCTATGACAATACTTTCAGAACAAGCAATCCAAGAAGTGTTACCGTCGAGAACAGCGACGGCAAGAAATACATGACAGAATACAGGTTCGCTTTTGATCTGGATGACGAATGGCACAAGAAGATGATTGAGGATTACAACATGTATGACGCTGTGGTTGAGACTAAAGAATTCTGCGACGGAAGTTTCTTGACAAGTAAAATTACAGAATATACAGAGAAAAACGACTGTGTCTATCCGAAGATTATCAGTAAATCCATACTGGGAAATGCGCAATATGAGAAATACCGCTTCGATGATTATGACAGATATGGCAACCTTACCAGACTCGTCACAAACTCTTGCGATGTTGACAGCCTTATTTGGGGATATGGCGGTATGTACCCCACAATGCATGTACATAATGGTCAGATGATGGCTGGATACACATGGAAACCTTTATGCGGCGTGGCATCCGTCAGAAACCGGAACGGATATACCGTAGAGTACGGATATGACAATGCAGGCAGGCTCTCATCCGTGAGTGACGGCTGGGGGATGAAGCAAACGTTCGGCTACAACTATAGCAATAGTACTGCCGCTGAAAGTAATACAGACAATTACGTCCGGACAACCAATATCCTTTCTGCAGATGAAACATGTGCGAATACTTTGGTCCAATACGCCGATGGCTTAGGCAGACCGCTTGACGATGCTTCGGATGGGATAAACGAGAAAGGGGAATTCGTCCATAAGTTCTCTTCGTATGACGGCAAAGGAAGGAAAAGCAGAGCCTGGTTGCCTGTTGTTGCTGATATTGGAGACAAGTCTCTGAAAGAAACCAATATTGCCGCACTTGCACAGAATACATACAATGACAGCAAGGCATATAGCGACATAAAATATGATGCGCTTGACCGAACCATTTTTACGTCTACTCCCGGAACGCAATGGAAAGAAAAAGGGAAAAGCGTTGAGCGCATAGGCAACGGAAAGAATGACGTACGGCTCTTCTCCGCTCCTCTTGACAAGATTACACTTGTCGATGGAGGATTCTACAAACCTTGTTCTTTGCAGGGAGAAAAGACTACGGACGAGGACGGTCACAGCATTGCCATATTTACAGACAAGCTGGGAAGAAAAGTCCTTGAAAGGCGTAATGACGGAAAGAACAACAACGACACTTACTTCGTCTACAACGACCTCGGACAACTGCGGTATGTATTGTCGCCAGAATACCAAAACTCAGGATATAAGGAAAAGTATGCCTACGAATACCGCTATGACGGAAGGGGAAATGTAGTAAAGAAGATTCTACCCGGATGTGAATACACACAGTATTGGTATGACAGGGGAGACAGAGTCTCGTTCTTTCAGGATGCCGCTCTTCGGGATAATGGCATGTATCGTTTTTTCCTCTATGACAGTCTCGGCAGACTTGCCATGCAAGGTGTGTGTAATGGCTGCAACAGGAGTGAAGAGGTGAATACCGCAGAATATAAAGAAAATGTCGATGGAATTTGTTATACAGGATACGTTATTCCGTTATCTGATAAAATAACCAATCCTGACCTTGAGACAGTGAACTATTACGACAACTATACATTTCTGCAGAGGTATTCTGCAGAACTTGGAAGTCTCGTTCCCGACTTTCAGGTGAAGGGGAACTGTGCACTGGGGTTACAGACGGGAAAGGTTCAGAAGGCAAGCGGCGGCGGAAAGGTAATCGAAGTGTTCTTCTACGACGGCAAGGGGCAGCCTGTTGATATCCGAAGGCTTCAAGTCGGCAAGAGGTTGACTTGCACACATACGGATTATTCATATACCGGGAAACCGACAAAAGTCTTTGTTGATGAATATTCTGTCAATGGCAGCGGCAAGACTCTTGTCGCATCGCAAATAATAGAAAACGTTTATTCCAAGAAAACCGACAAATTGCTTTCTACTTCCATTTCCGTCAACGGCAAGAAAGAAACCACGCAATGCTTCGAATATGACGATCTGGGAAGGATAAAAGAGGTCAGAAGAGGTGGCAATGCCGGAGCCGTATCCTATGACTACAACATACAGGGTTGGCCGACAAATATCGACAGCAAGGATTTTCATGAAGAACTGCATTATACCGACGGTGTCGGCACACCGTGTTATAACGGCAACATCAGCAGTCAGTTGTGGTCTACTTCAGATTACGGACAGGTCAGAGGCTACAGATTCGAGTACGACGGACTTGACAGGCTGAAGGAAGCCGTTTACGGCGAAACGCCTTCCTTGTCAGACAAGCAGAACCGTTATAACGAGAAGGTAATTGAATACACCGCCAACGGAGCGATGAAACGCTTTCAGCGTAGAGGAAGGAAAGACGACGGTGAATACGGAAAGATAGACAACCTCCATATAAAACTCAACGGTAACCAGCTGTTGAGCGTCGCTGATGACGCATTGCCGGCAAACAAATACTCATCGTTCAACTTCATTGATGGGGCTAACGAAACGGTCGAGTATGAATACAATGGTGTGGGGGCTTTGACAAAGGACTTGAACAGGGGGATGACCATCCGCTATGATAATCTTGACTATCCGAGACACATTGAATTCAATGACGGGAATTCCACTACATACTCTTACCTGCCAGACGGAACGCTCCTATCAAAGGAATACGGCTTGAAATATATCGGCAGGAAAGAAGAATCCAATGGCGCTATTGGAATTGCCAGTGGTACTGACGGTGAGACAACTGGTGTTCCATCGCTTTCCAATTCCCAGATTGCAGAGCGCCCAAGTCTGATAGTTTTTGGCAAAACCGAATATAGCGGAAACGTCATATACAAGAACGGGAAACTTGACAAGGTATTGTTCCCCGGTGGATACTGCACATTCGATAGCGAGAATAACAGTCAGCCGATATTCCATTACTATGCCCAAGACCATCTTGGCAACAACCGTGTAGTAACGAAAGAGGACGGAACCATAGAGCAGATAACGCATTTCTATCCCTTCGGCGGAACATTCAACGATGCTGGACTAAATGCAAGCTTGCAGCAATACAAGTATAACGGCAAGGAGCTTGACAGAGTCGCTGGACTGAACACTTATGACTACGGAGCAAGACAATACTTCTCGCCGGTGCCGACGTGGGACAGAATGGATCCGTTGTGTGAGAAATATTATAATATCAGTCCGTATGCCTATTGTAATAATAATCCTGTTAATATCTTGGATATAAACGGAGACAGTATTCAATTTACAGGATCTCACAATGAGATAAATCAAACTGTAAAAACATTAAATGTGTCCACACATAATTTTGCTAGTATTAATATAAATTCTGACGGCATGTTAACAATGTCTCTACATGACGATTTTAATATAAATAGTTTAAACCGGAGCGAAAAAGAATTATATAAGAGCTTAGACAAAATAATTAATGGGTCAGGAATAGCTATGGTAAATATAGTAAACAATTCCCCCGATGTCATTGTCGGAAATATCAGCAATTACACTATAGATATTGGTGATATATGCAACATGCCTACAAGTGCAAAAATGACAAGCACAAGTGTGCTTATGCATGAATTATATGAAAATTACAATGTACAGACACAAAATATGGACATTAAATCCGCACATGAAAAATCCGCAAGATTGGAAGGTCGAATTACTGGGTATATGCTTGATCCGTGGAATCGGTTAATAAAAGCGACAGGTAAGAATAGAATTCCTGTTCTTTTTCCACAAAATGAGAAAGAGGTTATATTTAATACAAAAAATGGAAATATAATAAAATGATGAAATCGATAATTTTATTGCTTGTTTTTTTATTGTGCCAACTCAATTCTTATTCTCAAGATATTGATGGGTACAAGATAGCAGATTCCATTGTCTGTAGTAAGAATATATATAATGTCGACTCTGTCTTTAAGTGCAATATAAAGAAGATAAAGAAAAAACTTGCATTCAAAAACAAAATCAGAATCAAGGATCCAAATACAAAGGAATTTCTTAGTGTATACATAGATATGTCTGGAAATAATATTCCTTTTGACACGCCATATGATTTTATTGTAAGCAAAAAGGACTTAAGCATTTTAGAAAACTGGTATGATAGGAACAAGAATAATATCACACCTGAAATTCTACATGATTTTGATATGCGATATTATCTATATTATGTTGACGAACAAGATTATGAAAAGTTCGTAAACAAACTAAATGTAATTAGAAATCTTTTTAAATAATAAATCCTGACCTTGAGACAGTGAACTATTACGACAACTATACATTTCTGCAGAAGTATTCTGCCGAACTTGGAAGTCTCGTTACCGACTTTCAGGTGAAGGAAAATTGTGCACTGGGGTTACAGACGGGAAAGGTTCAGAAGGCAAGCGGCGGTGGAAAGGTATTTGACTACTCCGCCAACGGAGCGATGAAACGCTTTCAGCGTAGAGGAAGGAAAGACGACGGTGAATACGGAAAGATAGACAACCTCCATATAAAGCTCAACGGCAACCAACTGTTGAGCGTCGTTGATGACGCATTGCCGGCAAACAAATACTCATCGTTCAACTTCGTTGATGGGGCTGACGAAACTGTCGAGTATGAATACAACGGTGTGGGGGCTTTGACAAAGGACTTGAACAGAGGGATGACCATCCGCTATGATAATCTTGACTATCCGAGACACATTGAATTCAATGACGGGAATTCCACGACATACTCTTATCTGCCAGACGGAACGCTTCTGTCAAGGGAATACGGCTTGAAATATACCGGTAGGAAAGGAGAATCCAATGGCGCTGTTGGAATTGCCAGTGGTACTGAGGGTGAGACAACTGATGTTCCATCGCTTTCGAATCCCCAGATTGCAGAGCGGCCAAGTCTGATAGTTTTTGGCAAAACCGAATATAGCGGAAACATCATATACAAGAACGGGAAACTTGACAAGGTATTGTTCCACGGTGGATACTGCACCTTCGATAGCGAGAATAACAGTCAGCCAATATTCCATTACTTCACGCAAGACCATCTTGGCAACAACCGTACTGTAACGAATGAAGACGGAACGGTCGAACAGATAACGCATTACTATCCCTTCGGCGGAACATTCAACGATGCCGGACTCAATGCAAGCTTGCAGCAATACAAGTATAACGGCAAGGAGCTTGATAGAGTCGCTGGACTGAACACTTATGACTACGGAGCAAGACAATACTTCTCGGCATTGCCAGTGTGGGACAGGGGGGATCCGAAATGCGAAGAGGATTATGGGACCAGTCCGTATGTTTATTGCAGGAACAATCCTATACGAATGTTTGATAACGACGGTAAACGTCCTGGAGATTTCTTCTTGACGATGGATGCCGCTGCCATTGATTTCGGACTTTTCTACAACGACAACTCCATCCGTGAAAACAGAGAATATGGAGCTTTTATTTATAGAGTCACAAATCATAAAGGTGAAATTGGTTATTCGTATAATTTTGCGACACCGGGTAATTCAAATGGCGTGGTTCCAAATATGGCACCTAATGGAAAAATTCCTTCAGCAAGAATCCATACACATGTTGCATATGATAGTCGTAGATACAATAATGAATTCTCAGGAATCAGAAACAATAAATTTCAACTATTATCTTCAAGAGAGAAACTTTTTGTAAAAAACAATGATATTGGTGTCGCTAATGCAACTAAAATGAATTCTTATGTTGTAACACCAAATGGATCTTTACAGAAATATGATTATATCTCAGGTAAAATAAAAGTTATAAGTATTAATATGCCAAGTGACAGAAATGATCCTAATAGATTGAATGAAAGACAAAGTGAAATAGAAGAAGATAAATTGACTATTAGTCAAATATTAGAAATAATGCGAAATGTTCTTTATGAAAAATATAAATAAGATATTATATTTGGTTGGTGTTTTTTCTATAGTCAATATATTAATATGGCTTTATAAAAATAATTGCCCCAATAATGAGCCCATTAGGTGGTACGTCAGTGGGGGATTTGAAAAGATGTCATCTGATGATATTCAAGATAGCATTTATGTAAACGGTTATATGAATGATACTCTTATAAACGATGTCAAAGTTGCTTCAAATATAGCTTGTGTTATAATAAGAGAGCATTTAAAGAAAGACTTGAATAATAGCGATGAGTTCAAAATCTATTCTGTGAATAAAGAGCTGTGGGCTATATATCGAAATGATTCGGATAAATTGTTGTTGCTCATGCAGAAAAGAGACGGTAAAATACTTTATATAAACAGTTATGAATAGAATCGTTTACATATTTATCACGTTTGTCTTTGGAATTTCTTTATATCTTGCCTTCTTCTGTGATGGAAGAAATGAGGCACAATATAATACTATAAGATTTCATTATCATGGTGAAAAACAATGTTTTGTCGCGCTTGATAAATCGGGAAACTCTTATAAAGAAGATTCTTCGGTCAAAAAATTAAAGGGAGGAATCGTGTCTACGGAAGAAATGTCGGCAAAATTGTCTATTATAATCTTAAATTCTATATTTAACGATAAATCAAATGATAATATCTTACTACCAATAACTGTTACAAATATAGGTAATGAGAGATGGTCAAATAGTTCTTGGCTACCAAGAGGTGCTGATGGAGGGGTCGGTTTTATATTGCTTCAACGTTCCGACTCTAAAATTCTATTATATGGGCATTCAAAATAAGTATACCGACAAATGTCGCGGATAGTCTAAAATGAGATATGAGAAAGTTGTTATTATGTTTACTCTTGACTTGTATGTTTGAATCATTAATTTTTTCACAAGACTTGTATGATTTCAAGCCATTCAAGGGGTATTATGTATCTGCCACATACCAAAGGAAAGGAGAGTGGCCTATGTCTTTAAACTTTTTGTGCAGTTCTTTGGATTGTATTTATAGCTGCAAAGATAAGCCAGAAGACAATATTATAAACAATATAATAGATTCTGCTTATATAATTCCTGTAGAATATGTGCCGAACTTTTCTTTATTTAAATATTCTTTAAAAACGAGTGATTCGGAAATATTACCGTATGTTGGAGAGTATGCAGAAATGTGTGAAGCTCTTTTTTCTAAAAACAAAATAAAGGACCATATTTTATTAAAGGATACCACCAAGTTTGATTTTGAATATGCAAATTATTATGGATTTATCCTTTGTCCAAGGCGGGAAAATGATTTGTACAAGACTGAAATCGTTTGTGGTAGTTTTAATTATGCAGAACACCCCAATATCAAATTGGCGATACCGATAATTTCCGGATTTGACAAATGGCGCAGATAGTCTATCCCCAAAATGTTTGTAATACTCATCTGTAATAATGAATACTCCAGTAACTTTTTAATTGGTAGTCTAATTAATATCTTTGTAACTGTTTGATTTTTACATATAAAGGTGCAAAATATTCATTAGACTACCAATTCGCCTGTCTTTCGAATCCTATACGATAGGCAGGCTTATACCGTTGATCTTCTGGTAAATGTCCAAAGCATATACGTCGGTCATGCCGCTGATATAGTCGACTACCGCCATGATTCTCGTCTCCAGATTCGGCGACGCGATGTCATACTGGCTGCTCACCCTGCTTATCAGCTGCTTGGAGTAGAACCTGTCGGGATGCACCGCAGCTTCGGTCATTATCTCCATCAGCGTTTCCATAATCTTGAAACCGCTCAGTTCCACGTCGAGCACCGGTTTGCTCTTGTATATCCTGTTGAACGACACCTCTGTGCATCTTTTGTATGCTTCTCGCTGAGGTTCCGGGATGTGGTCGATGAGACATCCCTTGAAAGTGCCGTCGAGAATCTCCTTCTCGTGGTCGATGAATGCCCTCGCACACACGTTCTCCAATTTGCCTATCACGCAGGCACGCATATAAATCACCTTCTCGTTGTCGTCGGTGATTCCTTCGTCCTTGATACGCTTTTCGATACTGTTTTTCACGCTTTCATCGAAGAATCCGAGCAGGAGGTCCTTTGTCTGCTCGAACGAAAGAATCTTCAGTTTGTGAGAATCCTCAATGTCCATTATCTCATAACAGATGTCGTCAGCCGCTTCCACCAGATACACCAGCGGGTGGCGGGCATAGGCAAGCGGAGCGCCAGACTGAGAATGACGGATAATGCCCAATTCATCGGCTATTTTCTGATATATCTCCTTCTCCGTGCAGAAGAATCCGAATTTGCCGTGGTCTCCGGCGAGAGCCGATTCGAACGGATATTTCACTATTGAGGCGAGCGTGGAGTATGTCATTACGAATCCACCGTCGCGACGCCCTTTGAATCTGTGGGCAAGCAGACGGAAGGCATTGGCATTACCCTCGAAGTGGGTTATGTCGTTCCATGTACCCTCGCTGATCTCGTTTTTGAGGAAAGCCCCTTTGCCCTCTGTGAAGAACGTCTGTATCGCCTTCTCACCGGAATGTCCGAACGGCGGGTTTCCCATATCGTGGGCGAGACATGCCGTGCTCACTATCGTGCCGATCTGCGGAAACAGCGTCTTGTCCAGTTCCGGCTGCTTTTCTATTATCGCCGCCGCCACGTCGTTGCCGAGCGACATGCCTACGCTCGCCACCTCCAGACTGTGTGTGAGACGGTTGTGAACGAAGATGCTTCCCGGTAGCGGGAACACCTGAGTCTTGTTCTGCATGCGGCGGAAGGGAGCAGAGAAAATCAGACGGTCGTAGTCGCGTTTGAACTCGCTGCGGTCGTCATGGCGCTCTATGTGGCGGTCTTCCTGTCCGAGGCGCTTGTTAGAAATCAGTTCTTTCCAATTCATATAGAAAACGGTTATTTTGTGCAAAGTTACAAAAACGTGGAGAAAAGCGTGCCCATATCAGCGAGAAATGCATTACCTTTACACCCGACAACAAAATCTTAGCCGTTACTGTGGGGATGCGGAGCAAGTATTCTCAGGTGGGATACCTTGCCGCTTGGAGATAATGGTCACATCAGCAGACGGCACAAAGGAAAAAAATCACGGAAATATGAAAGTAGCGATATTCTGTTCGGCAAATGAGAATATAGAGCCGGTTTATTTTGAGAAAACGAGAGAGTTAGGGGAATGGCTTGCAAAAAGCGGCGATTCCATCGTGTTTGGCGGTTGCGACATGGGCTTGATGGAGTGTGTAGCCAAGGCAGCCTATGAAGCCGGAGGCATGACAATCGGCGTGGTGCCGTCGAAAATAGAAGAGAACGGACACGTGAGCCAATACCTCAGTGTGGAGATACCCTGCGACAATCTCAGCGACCGCAAGGACCTGATGCTGCTCAAGAGCGATGTAGTGGTGGCGCTTCCCGGCGGACTGGGCACCCTCGACGAGATCTTCACCGTGGCAGCCTCTTCAACTATAGGTTATCACAACAAGAGGGTGATACTCTATAACATCAACGGCTTCTGGAACACCTTCATCGCTCTGCTCGACGACCTGCAGCAGCGCGGAATGATCCGCGGCGACTACCACAGGCACATCGAGATTGCAGATTCCTTCGAGCAGCTGAAGCAGCTGCTGGGTTGACGTTTCCTGCCGTTGGTGTCAGAAACTTCTCAACCACGCCTTCAGCATGAGTTCCATTTCGGTGTGGTATTTGAACGACTCCCTTATTCCGAAGCCGTGGCCACCCGACGGGAAGACATGCAGGCTTGCCGGCACATCGTGGCGGTATAGTTCGTTATAGTAGTTCACTCCGTTTGCCGGCAGCACGGCACGGTCGTCGTCGGCAAGCAGGATGATGGCACGCGGTGTGGTTCGCGACACCTGGGCGTCGTTGCTATACAGTTTCTCATCCTTCTTCTTGGCATCCTTGCCGAGGAAGTTGTCGTGGCTGCCCTGATGAGTGATGTCAGGCATCATCGTTATCACGGGATAGAAGAGAATCTGGAAGTCGGGTCTGGCTTCACCTTTTGAATGAGTTGCAATAGTGGAGGCAAGGTGTCCGCCGGCAGAGAATCCCATTATGCCCACCTGGTCGGCCTTCACGCCCCATGCCGCAGCGTTTCGGCGCACGAGCTTCATCGCTTCTTCTGCATCCGCTATGGGCACCTCGCAGTTGCCGTGAGGCATGCGGTATTTCAGCACCACCGCCGTGATGCCCATATTGTTGAAGAACGGAGCCCAGTTGTGTCCCTCGTGCTCCATTGCCAGATGCGAATATCCTCCGCCCGGGCATATCACCACGCATCTGCCGGTGTTGTCAGCCTTTGCCGGCTTGTATACCCACACCTTTGCAGTGTCCTGGGCGTCACCGTTGTCGTTCGGCGCATTGTTGTTCCATAAGTTCATGCTTATGCCCTTCTGGGCGTTGGCCACACAAGCCGTGCCTGCCACAAGGAGGGCAGTCAGAATCATTCTTGCCTTTTTCATTTCCGTAGTTGTCGTATTTTGATTATTCCCCATGTCGGAAGACAACATGAGTAGCAGTTTGCTAATGCAATATTCGCAAAAAAAACTGACATACGCAAGAAACTCCCTCCATTCACATTGATTTAAACATTTTTTTTGTAATATTGCAGTCGCAAAGGCTACGACGGCCATTGTCAGCATCACTTAAAAACATACATTATGCACGTATTGGAACAATTCAGATACTGTCCGAAATGCGGCAGTTCGCATTTCGTGGAAGCAAGTGAAAAGAGCAGAAAGTGTGAAAATTGCGGTTTTGAATTCTATCTCAATCCGGCTGCAGCAGTTGCCGCCTTCATCCTTAACTCCAAGAACGAGCTCCTCGTGGAGCGTCGCAAGCTGGAGCCAGCCAAGGGGATGCTCGACCTGCCCGGTGGATTCTGCGACATGGGCGAGACCGTGGAACAGGCGATGAAAAGAGAGATAAAGGAAGAGACGGCACTCGACGTGGTGGATATGAAATACCAGTTCAGTCAGCCGAATGTCTATAGATTCTCAGGTTTCGACGTACGTACCCTTGACATGTTCTTCCTCTGCAAGGTGGCAGACGAGACGCAGCTCAAGGCTTCCGACGATGCCGCCGAATGTTTCTGGCTGCCACTGTCGGAGATACATACCGAACAGTTCGGACTACGCTCCGTACGCCAGGCACTCCATACATTCTTCGACGGAGTGTTGGGCTGATGCCCACAGAGGCAAGACTTGCCTTTTATCAGATATCAATAGTGTTTTATTAACTTATGGAGATTATTGAGCAATGATCAACAGACTGAAGATCATGGACCTCAGAATGTTGCCCCTGGCAGTGCTCTCGATGGTAATGGTGCTTCTTGCCGCTTGCGGAGGCAACGGCAGGAGGACGTCGCCATATGTTGACGTGAACACCGATTTCAACCATATTTATGAAACTATCGTGACCAGCGCCGACCTGTCGCATGCCAAAGGGATGATAAAGAAGGCATACGACGAGGAGAGAATAGGCGAGGGACAGAAGAAATATCTCGAAGCCATCGTGGTGTATCGGGCTGAGGCACGCTTCGACTCCGTGATGGAAATTTGCCAACAGGCTCTTGACGCTTCAGACACCAAGGGCGACAAGACGCTGACATACTGCATCTATGCGCTCATGACAAACTCGGCAGAGGCTTCGGAAAACAATGTGGCGATGCTGCAGTATGCCTCAGCCACAGAGACGCTCGCCCAGGAACTGGGACGCAAGGACAAGGAATTCGAGATGAAGGCCACCGTGGGATATGGTATGGTGCTTCTCGGCAACTCTGAAGAAGGACTGAAGATGATAGACCAGGCTCTCGCCGATCTGATGAAATACGATTCGTGGAACTGCTTGAACAGTTATCTGATAGCATCTAAAATCAAGGTGGTGGCACTGCATATTCTCAACAGACCGGCTGATGTGGTGGACTTGTGCGAAAAGGTCATTGCCCTGCTCGACAAGTGTATAGCCCATCCGGAAGGAATAAAGGACAAGCCGCTGGCATGGGAGAAAGACAAGGAGTCCTTCGCCGTGATGCTGAAACTCTACCGCACCCAGATGCTGGCTTTCCTGTCTAATTTCTATGCCGAAATGGGAAACAGAGACCTGGCTATGCAGAGCCTGCAGGAATTTGACCAGTCGGAACAGTCGAAATCCCTCGACAACCAGCGCATAATAGTGTCGGCTCTCGGAGAACTGAAACTCTTCGACAGGATGCTCGCAGTATATGCCAAGATTGACAAGGAAGACGGTGGTGACACTATAACCGAAAGATACAGGGAAGAACTCGAACTGAAGGCGAGTGCCGCTTCTGCCAAGGGGAACCGCGAGCTGGAGCGTCATTACCTGAGGAGGGCGCTGAATCTTGAAGACACGCTGCATGAAGTACAGAACATGGCGCTGATGGCACACACGCTGTCAGTATACAAGGTGCACGACGAGCAGATGAAGGCTCAGGATGCCAAGGCTGCCGCCAAGCTAATGCTCGTGGCACTGGTGGCGCTTGCGACAATAGTGATATTCGTAGTGGTATATATGTTCCGCCTGTATAAGCAGAAACAAGTGGTGGCGCTCAAGAACAAGGCTCTTGTGAGTTCCATAGAGAAGGCATTGGAATATAAAGACAGGTATGAGATGGCAGAAAGGGCACTTGAAGATGCCGAAAACAGGGCGTGCGAAGCTGAACGCAACAGCGAGATGATGAGAGTTGCCATACAGAGAACCGCAAAAGGCAAGGAAATCGCCCTTAGAGACGACAATGCTGGTCTGGACGAGGAATTGTCAGCAGTGGCTGCCAAAGAGGCTGAAAACGCAAATGACGCATCTTCTGACAACTCTGAAGATGCAAGTAGCCTCTTTGAACAGATAGACCGCACCATCCGCGACGAAAGATTGTATCTTAATCCCGACTTCCAGCGCCAGACGCTTGTTGACATGTTCCATTCAGACAGGAACAGGGTGGGGCGTGTGATAAAGGATTTCAGCGGTTTCTCCAATCTCTCAGCCTATATCAACAACTACAGACTGGAATATGCCTACCGCCTGCTGCGCGACTTGGACAACAAGCAGACTATCGACAGCATTGCCAAGGCATCGGGATTCTCCACCGTGCGCACCTTCCAGCGCCTTTTCAAGGAGCGTTATGGCATGACACCGGCAGAGTTCCGCGAGAGTTATCCTGGCTTGAGGACAAATGAATGATTGTAATGGATAATCAAATGAATGATAATCTGTAATAAGTTAAATTTTGGCCAATAAGATAATCAGATTAATGATTGTCCATAGATGGTCCGGATACAGATTTCCCCTCATATCCCAGACGAACCATGGAAGTGATTACTTCCTTGATGATATAGTCCGGGATATGAGGGGAAACTCGTATATTCTGTTTGTCTGGATCTAGTGATTAAGCCAGCAGTTTCTTCACGATGTCTGAAATCACCTTACCGTCGGCTTTGCCAGCCATCTGCTTGCTTGCCATTCCCATCACCTTGCCCATGTCCTTCATGCTCGAAGCACCGGTCTGCTCGATGATGCCCTTCACGATGCCTTCAATCTCATCGGCGCTGAGAGGCTTAGGCAGATACTCCTCAATCACCTTTACCTGTGCCAGTTCCTCGTCGGCGAGGTCCTGACGGTTCTGGGCGATGAAGGTGTCGGCAGACTCCTTGCCCTGTTTTGCCAGTTTGGCGAGAATCTTCAGGGCGGCAGCGTCCTCAAGAGTGTCGTTGGCACCTGGTGCTGTCTTAGCCTCTATGAATACTTTCTTGATGTTGCGGAGGGTTTCCAGGCGAACCTTGTCGCGGGCTTTCATTGCCTCCTTGATGTCATTGCTTACTTGATCGTATAACATTGTTATTACTTTTTTTGTGTTTGAATTCTATGCAAACTTTATAGTGCCCGAAGTTGTCGTTCCCACCTTCGTCTGCGAAACGCTGTCCACATCGCCCTTAGAGAGCTTTATCAGCTCGTTGTTCTGCGTTCTGCTGCGGCTGTAGGTAGGCATCGACTCAATGGCAGAGATGAGGTTGTCGTTGTCCAGGTCGTCGTTGCCGAAGATGAAGCAGCGCACCTGTGGTCTCTCCTTGTTGTTGCCGCCCTTGCCATAATAGCTGTCGATGAGAGCATCCTCGGCGTCCTTCTTCTGTCGGGTCTTGCGCATCTCCTCCACACTCTGCTCGTTCTTGTCGGTGATGTTCATCTTGCCGTCTTCCACCTTCATGCCGAAGCCGGTGGCGAGGATGGTAACCTTCACGTTCTCCTTCAGTTCCGGGTCGATGGAAACTCCCCATTTCGTCTCTATGTCGTCGTCGAAGCCGTCCATGAACTCGTTGATGGCCTTCATCTCGTCCATCATCAGCTCGTTCTTCTTGTCCTCGCCCTCCGAAGAGAACGATACGCTGAGAAGAATCTTCTTCGAGTTGAACACGTCGTTGTCGTTGAGCAGCGGAGAATGGAGGGCATTCTCGATGGCCTTCTTCAGACGGTCCTCTCCCTTGCCGAAGCCAGTACTCATCAGAGCCACTCCGCCATCCTTCAATACGGTCTTCACGTCGTTGAAGTCGAGGTTTATGATTCCGTGCATCGTGATGATCTCGGCGATGCTCTTTGCCGCCACGCTCAGTGTGTCGTCGGCCTTGCCGAAGGCGTCGATGAGCGATAGTTCAGGATAGATGTCAAAGAGGCGCTGGTTGTTTATCACAAGCAGGGCGTCCACGTTCTGTGCCATCTTCTCAACACCGGTGAGTGCCTGCAGGATCTTCTTCTTGCCTTCCCATTCAAACGGGATGGTCACGATGCCCACGGTGAGGATACCCATCTCCTTGGCGATGCGTGCCACTACAGGACCGGCACCCGTACCGGTGCCGCCACCCATTCCGGCAGTGATGAACACCATCTTGGTGCCGTCGTTGAGCATGTGCTTTATCTCCTCCTCACTGTCTTCTGCCTCTTGGCGTCCCTTCTCAGGCTTGTTTCCGGCTCCCAGTCCCTCTTTTCCGAGTTGCAGGTGCACGGGGACAGGAGAGTCGTTCAGAGCCTTCTTGTCGGTGTTGCAGAGAACGAATGTGACGTCGTGTATACCTTCGCGGTACATGTGGTTTACGGCATTGCCGCCGCCACCGCCCACTCCGATGACTTTTATTATGCTGCTTGGCTTGTCCGGCTCGCCGAAGGCTGATGCCATCATGCCTATTTTCTTATCGTCTGCCATATCTCTTATATACTTTCGTTGTTTACCAGTTTTGTCTTTTCTCTCTCTTATGTCTCGTTTATGTCGGTAGTATTATTCTTCGTTTTCTTCAGTAATCCACCTCTTGAATACCGAGATGCCCCTCTTGATTATATTGTCTTTCGGCTTGGATTCTTTGTCCTGAATCTCCTCGATTATCTTTGTAGCCTCTTCGGTGTGCAGTCCGTTAGGATATTTCTCCTTGTAGCTCTGGTATGCACCGATGGTGTTGTCGGCAACGGCCTTTGTCCATTCGTCGTTGTCCTGCTTGCGTTGCAGTTCCGCAGCAGCGGCAATTTCTGCCGGAGTCCTCACTCCTGCCGTTCCACCAGCCACATAGTTTGGCTCCGTAGGCTGTGTCTTTGTCAGAGCAGGTTGTTCGGGCTGGTTGCTTTCATTGAAGAGAGAAGTCTTTATCTCGCCTCCGTCGCAGCTCTGGTCGCCCTTCATGAGCAGTCCCAGCAGGGTGTTCAGCGTACCGTCGTGGGGGAGGTTGATGTTCTTGGTCGTCGTCACGGTGTCGTTGATGAACTGCACGATGTTTATCTTGTCAATCTCCGTCTTCTTGCTGAAAGCCTTGGTGATGTTCTTCATGTTGGAACCACCGCCGGTGATTACGATGCCACCGTTCAGCTTCTTCTTGTATTCTGTAGGCACCTGTGCCCACACGTTCTCTATTATCTCCTGTATGCGGGCTTCCACAATCTGCTGGAACTTTTCGCTTGAGATGGTCTGCTCCGGTGTGACGGAGTATTCCATCGTCTTGTCACGCTCTTCCAGTTCGGTATATGCGCTGCCGTATTTTATCTTCATCTTCTCAGCCACATCCTCTTCGATGTTTGCCGAGGCGATGTCCTTGGTTATGTTGCTGCTTCCGAGAGGAATCACGGCGATGTGGCGCAGTATGTTCTTGTGGTATACGAGCATTGTGGTCGTTGCCGCACCCATATCCACAAGCATGCAGCCAGCCCTCTTGCGTGTATCGTCGAGAATGCAGTCGGCAAGTGCCAGCGGAGCGATGTCGAGTTCGGCAATCTTTATCCCTGCCTTGTCGAAACAGTTGGTGAGCTTGTCGTAGAAAGATTTGCGCCACAGGATGTTGAGGAAGTTTCCAGTCAGCTGGTCAGCCTGAATTCCTGCGGGGTCGTTCTCGTAGTCATTGCCCACTTTGTATTCTTGTATGGCAACATCAAGGATTTGCTTGTCTGAATATGTCTTGTTGCGGTTAGTGTCCATCAGTTCGTTCACCATCTGTTGTGTGATGAGCGTGTCTTTCGGCAGGTCGCGCACGATTTCGTTCTTGACGCTGAAGATTGACTGTCCGCTGACTCCTACATACACCTGCGAAATCTCCCTGTTGAGGGCGGCTTTCAGCTTTCCGATGATGTTGGTGATGCCCTGGATGGTCTTCTCCAGGTTGTGTGCCGTTCCCTTCTTGATATACGTTGAGGAGTCTTCGCTGGCCATGGCGTAAACACTGATGCTTCCGTCATTGTTCTTTCGTCCTGCTATTCCTCTTAGCTTCGACGAGCCCAGTTCTATTGCTACTATAAAATCCTTTGCTGGCATATTGCTTATTTTTTATGGGGTTGCTTTTATTTGTTTCTTGGTTTATGACCGTCTGTTCTTGTCGGTTGACTTTTTGCTTCCCGATTTCTTCTCGGCAGACTTCTTCTTGTCTGCTTTCTTCTCGGAAGACTTCCTGTCTGCAGCTTTCTTCCTGTCCGACCTCTTGCCGTCGGTCTTCTTTTTGTCAGCAGCTTTATCCGACTTTTTCCGGTTGTTCTCCTTCCTTTCAGTCTTTTTGTCCTTTGTATTATGACTGTTCTTCTCAGCCTCGTTCTTTTCAGTCTTTTGTCTGTCGTTCTGCGGCTTTTCCTGATGGCTGTCGCCAGACTGCTGGGCGGCAGGAGTGTTGGCATCAGGCTTTTGTTCCTGCTGAGACGCTTGTGGGGCAGTCTCCTGGTTGCCTTTGGCGTTTCTGTCCTTCTTGCAGATTATCTGGTTGTCGAATTCCAGGCTTATATACGGATATTTGTTCCATCCCACTTGGCTCAGACCATATTTGTAGAATTTCTCCAGTCGTGTGAGTTTCGTATCCACGAATGCAGCAATCTTCTCCTTCCGTTTGGATGCATATCTTGTCTGAGGCATGTATCCGAGGAATACCACGTGGTCTCCGATTCGCGGCACTATTTCTATTCCACCGTCCGACAGCACGTTGATCTGCTCTATCATGTTCTTCCACAGGTCGTTTGCCATTATGATATTTGCCATTGGCGCGATGTAGTTGCGTGCGAACGATTGTCTGATGTTGCCCGTGGCTATTATCAGGTCAGAGGTATAGCTGGTGTTGGGCATTATTCCTCCTTTGTCGTCGAGATAGTAGTCGTCGCCCCTCTCGCTCTTTATCCTTATCACCGGCAGTCGCTGAGTGATGCTCACGAACACCTTGTTGTCTTTCGTCTTGTAGCATTCCGCTGTCTTCACGAACGGGCTCTTGCACAGCAGGTCTTCTATCAGCCTTGGCTGTATGTCCGTCATCTTGAAGTTCAGAGGATACATCCTGCTGTCCTTCATCATCTTCTTCACCTCGTTGGCGGTGAGGAAGCCGTTGGCATTCTGGTCGGCGATAACGATGTTCACCTCTGTGCACACGTTTTTGCTCTCGTCCGGTTTGTTGAACGAGATCATCGCTACGAAGACATACACCAAGAGTATGACATCGAGCATCAGCAGTATTAGTTTCTTGTATTTTGGTCGCATTTCCATTCAGCCTGCCAGCGAGCCACTTCCTTGACAGTCAGGGACGCTCGCCGGCAGGTAGTGTTTATTTCCTTTTCTCCAGTATCTTCTCTATTTGAGGCACGTAGTTGTCAAGGTCGCCAGCACCAAGTACGACGAGCACCTCGAAATCGTTGTCTTCTACAAACTTCAATACGTCCTCCTTGTGTATCATCTCCTTCTCCACTCCCGGTTTCAGATTGTCGTATATCAGTTTCGACGTCACACCAGGTATCGGTTCCTCACGGGCAGGATAGATGTCGCAGAGCACCACGCGGTCGAGCAGGCTGAGGCTGTCGGCGAAGTCCTTGTAGAAGTCTCTTGTCCTTGTATAGAGATGAGGCTGGAAGATAACAGTTATCTTCTTGTCCTTATACAGTTCCCTCATGCTTTTAGCACTCTGGTATATCTCCTTAGGGTGATGTGCGTAGTCGCTCATGAACACGAGCTTGTCGGTCTTTATCTTGAAGTCGAACCGGCGGTCCACTCCATGATAAGTCTTCATTCCGTATTTCAGTTCCTCTGCATTGCAGCCGTTAAGCTGAGCCATAGCCATAGCAGCCACACCATTCTCTATATTGATAGGCACCGGCTGTCCGAGCTTCACGTTCTTGATGCTTTCCACCGGCGATATGAAGTCAAAAGTGATTTCTCCGTTTCCGATCTTCACGTTCTCCGCATGGAAGTCACCTTCATCGCGGCTGTATGTATACACCTTCACTCCATCCTGCACGTCAGCCTTCATCTCCAGGTTCTTGTGGATTATGAGTACGCCTCCAGGCTGTATCAGAGTGGTGTAGTGGCGGAAGCTTTCGAGATAAGCCTCTTTGGTGCCGTATATGTCGAGGTGGTCAGGGTCGGTAGAGGTGATCACGCTCATCCAAGGACGGAGCCAATGGAAGCTGCGGTCGAACTCGTCGGCCTCTATCACCACGTAGTCGCTCTTTTCGCTGAGGATATAGTTTGTGCCGTAGTTCTTTGATATGCCGCCGAGGAAAGCGTTGCAGTCTATAGAACTCTGATGCATGATATGGGCACACATCGTTGATGTCGTTGTCTTGCCGTGAGTGCCTGCCACGCAAAGCCCCTTGTGAGTGCGTGTCAGCATACCGAGCACCTGTGCTCTCTTCTCCACGTCGAAGTTGTTCTCGCGGAAATATACCAGTTCCTTGTGTTCCTGCGGAATGGCAGGTGTGTAAACAACGAGAGTCGATGCCGGTTTCTTGCATGCATGGGGAATCTCGTCCACGTTTTCCTCATAGTGGATTAGCATACCCTCTTTCTCCAGCTGTTCTGTCAGTTTCGATGGTGTCTTGTCGTAACCGGCCACCACGAGTCCTTTATGTATGAAATAGCGAGCTATGGCGCTCATACCGATGCCACCGGCTCCTACGAAATATACTGCTTTTATATCTTTCAGTTCCATTGCTTCTTTGTTTTTCTCCACAATAGCGTCAGCCTTTTCAAGCTGCTTTCAGGAATTAGCCTTCCGATTCAGCTACTGTATTGTCTGGGATTTGTATTTGTTTGTCATTTTTTGTTTTCCGCCAGTTTCAACACCTCGTCGGCAATGATGTCGGCGGAGTGGGGCAGACCGAGTTTCTTCACGTTTGTTGCAAGGCTCTCCAGTTTTGCCGCATCGCCCACTGTTGTCAGTGCGAGCTTTATAACCTTGTCCTTTGCCTCCACATCTTTCACCATCAGCGCGGCGTCCTTCTCCACCAGTGCCATGGCGTTCTTTGTCTGGTGGTCTTCAGCCACATTTGGCGATGGCACCAGTATCACAGGTTTGCCTATCAGACAGAATTCCGAGATACTGCTTGCTCCGGCACGGCTTATCACGAGGTCTGCAGCCTTGTATGCCGCTCCCATGTCGGATATGAAGTCCATCACCTTCAGCATCGGCATGTCATTGTGGGATGCCATTTTCTGCATGATGCTCTCGTGGTAGTATTTGCCGGTCTGCCATATGAACTGCACTCCCGACTCCTTTATCTCCTTGAGATGAGCCAATACGCTCTCGTTAACGGTGCGTGCTCCGAGGCTGCCACCCACTATGAGTATCGTCTTCTTCTCCGGGTCGAGTCCGAACTGTTTCACCGCATCCTCATGGCTTATCTCCGCATTCACGATATTCTGTCTGACGGGATTTCCCGTCATCATTATCTTGTCAGCAGGGAAGAAACGCTCCATGCCGTCGTAGGCAACGCATATCTTGTCAGCCTTCGTCGAAAGCATCTTGTTGGTTTTTCCTGCGTATGAGTTCTGCTCCTGGATAAGACTTGGGATGCCCAGGGCATGTGCCGCGTCGAGAGTCGCTCCACTTGCATATCCTCCCACTCCCACTGCAGCCATCGGCTTGAAGTCTTTGATGATCTTCTTCGCCATACCCTTGCTCTTCAGGTAATCTATGAGCACACCGATGTTTTTCGGCGACCACAGTGGACGTATCAGTCCTCTGACGGGCAGACCTTTGATTTCGTATCCTGCTGCCGGTACACGCTGCATTTCCATTCTGCCAAGTGCTCCGACAAACAGAATCTTTGCCTCCGGGCGCTTCGCCTTTATGGCATTTGCGATAGATACGGCAGGGAATATATGGCCTCCAGTGCCGCCACCGCTGATTACAATCCTCAGTTCATTATCCATTGTTCAGAAATTTTGTTTCTTTGTTACTTCATCCGCAGTAGATATGCTGTCTTGCAGATGTCTTTTCCTTTATCAACCTTTACCGGTTATCTTTCCCTTTGATCTTTTTCATGACCTTTGCCGGTCGTTTCAATGCTTATGCTGCTATCGGCGTTGCTGTGGGAATGTGAGCTGTTTCGTTCTTCTTCTTTGCCGACCGGCTCACGCTCAGTATCATTCCGATATACACACAGTTCATTATAGAAGAAGTTCCGCCCTTGCTTATCAGCGGCAGCGGCTGACCGGTCACCGGCAGCCATCCCACAGCCACGCCCATATTGAACAGAGCCTGTGTGACAAGCAGCAGTGCTATTCCTATTATCAGCAGTGCCGGGAAGGTGTTGGCACATCTGCTCGCTATCGTCATGGTGCGGAACAGCAGTATTATATACAGCAGACACACACCCACGGCACCTATCAGTCCCATCTCTTCAATGATAATGGAGTAGATGAAGTCGCTGAAAGCCTGTGGCAGGTAGTCTCTCATCGTGGAGTTTCCCGGTCCTTTGCCCATCATGTTTGATGATGCTATGGCAATCTGTGAATATCCCTCCTGTGCGTCATTGTTGAGGTCGAATTTCTCCGGCGGAACATCTTTGCCGTCGAGGAACTTGTCTATACGGCTCTTCCAAGTGTCAAGGCGGTGGAACAATTTCGGTTCTTTGCTATCTTCTTTGTCTGTTGCCTTGACCTTGTTCTTGTCCACCATAGCCATCCTCGGGTCCTCTTCAGCCTCTTTCTCCTTGTCGTGTCCGAAGGCCATTACGATGATCAATCCACCCACTGCCAAAATGGCAAGAAATCCCATCAGTTTGCCTAGCTGCCTCTTGGGTATTCTTCCTATCCACATCATCATCAGCACCACAGCACCCAGCAGTGCTGCCGTAGACAGGTTTTCCAATCCTATGAGAACTATGAAGCCGCCGCTGACGATGATGATGAATTTGAATGCCCTCTTGTCGACACCCGTTTCCGTCTGCATGGCGCTCAGTATTGTTGCCACGGCGAGCACCACGGCTCCTTTAGCCATTTCAGAGGGTTGGAATTTCATGCCGATTACCGGTATTGGAATCCATCTGTGGCCATCGTTCACGGCACCTACGAAAAAGCAGATTATGAGCAATACGAACGATATGAGCAATGCCAGCGGCATGACGAGCTTGAAATATTTGCATTTCAGGTTCATCGTTGCCAGCATGAACAACACTCCCCATCCGAGCAGGAACACATGTTTGCATATCGGTCCCCAGTAGTTGGAAGTCTTGTAGGTCAAGTTGCTCGAAGCGCTGAACACCTCGATGATGCTTATTATACACAGCATGATGAAGACTCCCCATATCACAGGGTCGCCCTTTATCTTCCTTGTGGCAACTTTTTTCTCTGTCGTAGTCTCTTCTGCCATTTTCTGCCTATGTCTCCTATGCTTTCAGTTTATTGTGTAATATATGGAATTTACAAGTTCCTGACGAGAGTCTTGAACTGTTCGCCTCTGTCCTCCATGTTCTTGAACAGGTCGAAGCTTGCGCAGCAAGGGCTCAGCAGTACCGTATATCCCGGCTTTGCCATCTTCTCGCATGCCTCCACGCAGTCTTTCATACAATGCGTGTCAGCCACCGGAATACCCATTCCATCGAAGAAATCATGCAGTTTCTTGTTGTCAGCACCGAGATATACGATGCCCGCACATTTCTTCTTCACCAAATCCTTTATCTCGTTGTAGTCGTTCCCTTTGTCCTTTCCACCGATGATGAGGATGGTAGGTGTCTTCATGCTTTCGAGGGCATACCAGCATGCATCCACGTTGGTAGCTTTCGAATCGTTCACGTAGAGCACGCCCCCCACGGTGGCAACCTTCTCCAGTCTGTGCTCCACACCGGGGAAGTCGCTCAGACTCTTGCGTATTTCCTCCTTCTTGATGCCGGCGATGTTTGATGCGATACCGGCAGCCAAAGAGTTATAAATGTTGTGTTTGCCGGTGAGGCTCAGTTCCTCCTGCTCCATGTTGAACGGAGTGGGGTATTCAATCTTGTACTGTCCCTCTTCGATATAACCGATGGAACCCTTCTCCTTCAGTTCAGAGAACGGACACTTCACAGCCTTGATGTCATATTTGTCAAGTTCCTTCTTTATCACAGGGTCATCGTTCCAGTAGATGAAAGAGTCCTCCTGTGTCTGGTTCTGCAGAATCCTCATCTTTGCGTCCACATAGTTCTGCATGCAGAAGTCGTAGCGGTCCAGATGGTCCGGTGTGATGTTCAGCAGGATGGCGATGTTTGCCCTGAAGTCATACATGTCGTCAAGCTGGAAGGAGCTGAGCTCTATGATATAGTATTCATGTGGCTCCTCCGCCACCTGCAGTGCCAGGCTCTTTCCGATGTTGCCAGCCAGTCCGGCGTCATAACCGGCGTTCTTGAATATATGATAGATAAGCGACGTTGTCGTCGTCTTTCCGTTGCTTCCCGTTATGCACACCATCTTGGAGTTCGTGTATCTTCCGGCGAACTCAATCTCGCTGATGATATGTATGTTCTTCTCCATACACTTTCTTATCATCGGAGCCTCCTTCGGTATGCCCGGACTCTTTATTATCTCGTCAGCGTTGAGAATCTTCTCCTCGGTGTGGTGGCCTTCCTCCCATTCCACACCGTGGTCGTCAAGGAGCTTCTTGTATTTGTCCTTGATGGCCGACATGTCAGACACGAACACGTCGAAACCCTCTTTCTTTGCCAATACGGCAGCTCCGGCTCCACTCTCGCCAGCTCCAAGTATAACAATTCTTTTCATATTACTTTTGCTATATAATACCTTCTATTTTATTCTTTTCTTCTCCCTTTTTATCTCATCTTCAGCGTGATGATGGTCATTGCAGCCAGGATGATTGTCATTATCCAGAAGCGGATTGTGATCTTCGACTCATGGATTGCCGTGTGCGGCTTCCTGAACACATACTTTATGTTCGGGTCGAGCTGGTCGTCCGTGGTGCGGAACGTGTCGTGCAGAGGAGCACGCTTTATCAGTCGCTGCTTCACGCCTCTCCTTGTTCCTAACTTGGCGTAGTAGACCTGCAGTATCACGCTGAGGCTCTCCACGAAGAATATGCCACACAGTATCGGCAGCATCAGTTCCTTGTGTATAATTACGGCACATACACCGATGATACCGCCGATGGTCAGTGATCCCGTGTCGCCCATGAACACCTGGGCCGGATACGAGTTATACCAAAGGAATCCCACCAACGCTCCCACGAAGGCACACATGAACACCACCAGCTCCTGTGAGCCCGGTATATACATGATGTTCAGATATGCCGCATATTCAATGTGACTGCTGACATAGGCGAATATTCCCAGCGCCACACCTATTATGGCAGAGTTTCCCGCACACATGCCGTCCATTCCGTCGTTCAGGTTAGCGCCGTTGGAAACAGCCGTCACCACGAGGATTGTCATTATCACGAAGAGAATCCATCCTGCCGCCGTCTTGTATTTGCCGCAGAACGACATGATGTTGGAGTAGTCCAGGTTGTGACCCTTCACGAACGGTATCGTCGTCTTCAGTGACTTCTGTGCTTCAGAGCGGTGTTTCACCACCACCTCCGTGCCGTTCATCTTCTTCATGCTCAGATTCTCGTTTATCTTGGCGTCAGGACTCAGCCACAACACCAGTCCCACGATGAGTCCGATGCTTATCTGCCCCACGATCTTGAACTTGCCCGGCAGTCCCTCCTTGTTGTGGCGGAAAATCTTGATGTAGTCGTCGAGTCCGCCGAGGAATCCCAGCCATATCGTCGTGATGATCATTAGGATGAGATAAATGTTCCTCATTCGTCCGAGCAGCAGCACCGGCAGCAGTATGGCGGCAATGATGATGATGCCTCCCATTGAAGGCACGCCGATTTTCTTCACCCCGAACGGGTCTATCTTGGCATCGCGCTGCACCTCTGTTATCTGCTTGCTCTTCAAGTATTTTATGAACTTCTCTCCGAACCAAGCCGAGATGGCGAGCGAGAGAATCAGGGCGAGCAATGCGCGGAACGAGATGTATCCCCACATGTGGCTTCCCGGAATGCCGAACTGGTCTAAGAATCTGAATAGATAGTATAACATGATATATTATATTCGTTTCACTTTTTGTTTGCCCCGTAGTCTGTCTTCCGTCAGGCGTCAGGGATTGCTTCGATGATGTGAGTATTTGGCTTTCCGCATCCTTATTTGATGCCCATAGCCTCTCTCAGCACCTCCTTGTCGTCGAAGTGGTGTTTCACTCCCTTTATTTCCTGATAGTCCTCATGGCCCTTTCCGGCAACGAGTATCACGTCGCCCTTCTGTGCCAGCATGCAGGCGGTGCGGATGGCCTCACGACGGTCAACGATGCTTACCACTTTCTTCATCTGCTGGTCGTCCAGTCCGGCAAGCATGTCGTTGATTATATCCTGCGGCTCCTCAAATCTTGGGTTGTCGCTCGTTATTATCACCTTGTCGCTCTGCTTCACCGCCTCTTGCGCCATCAAAGGACGCTTGCCCTTGTCACGGTTTCCGCCGGCGCCACAAACCGTTATCACATGGCCCTTTCCTTCGAGCACTTCATGTATGGCATTGAGCACGTTCTCCAGTGCGTCAGGAGTGTGTGCATAGTCCACGATAGCCGTGTAGCCCTCTGGCGACTGTATAGGGTCGAGTCTTCCGCTCACGCTCTTCAGCGTGCTCATCACGAGGAGTACGTTCTCCGGTTTCTCGCCCAGCATCACGGCAGCACCATATACGGCGAGCAGGTTGCTGACGTTGAACTTACCGATGAACTGCACTCCCACTTCTCTGCCGTCGATTTCGAGATACATGCCGCCGAAGTGGCATTCAAGGATCTTTGCCTTGAAGTCAGCCATTGTGCGTGTGGAGTATGTCTTCACCGTAGCCTTCGTGTTCTGCACCATCACCATGCCGTTCTTGTCGTCGGCATTCGTTATGGCGAACGCTGTCTTCGGCAGCTGGTCGAAGAATGCCTTCTTTGCATTGCGGTAGTTCTCAAACGTCTTGTGGTAGTCCAGATGGTCGCGTGTCAGGTTCGTGAACAGTCCTCCAGCGAAGTCCAGTCCTCCGATGCGCTTCTGTGCTATGGCGTGGGAGCTGCACTCCATGAAGGCATACTGGCATCCGGCGTCCACCATCCTGCTGAGCAGATAGTTCAGCTCGATAGGGTCCGGTGTGGTGTGGTCGGCAGGAACCGCCTCGTCCTCGATGTAGTTGCACACGGTAGACAGCAGTCCGCATTTGTATCCCAACTTGCGGAACATATTATATAATAATGTGGCGATTGTCGTCTTGCCGTTCGTCCCCGTCACTCCCACGAGCTTCAGTTTCCTCGACGGGTCACCATAGAATATCGTGGCAACCTTTCCTACCACGTCCTCAGTGGATTCCACCTGCACATAAGTCACTCCCTCGGTTTTCTCCTCTGGCAAAACCTCGCAGAGTACAGCCTTTGCGCCAAGTTCGATAGCCTTAGGTATGAACTTGTGTCCGTCCACCTGGGTTCCGCGCTGTGCGATGAACAGGTGTCCCTCCTTGATTCTGCGTGAGTCGATGTTCACGCCCGTTATCTCTATGTCTGTCTGACCGCAGACGCTGACCGTCTTCAGTCCTTTGATAAGTTCTTCCAGTACCATAGTCTTTCTTTATATATGTTATGTTGTTTCTTTGTCGTTTTATGTTCCGTCGTTCTCAAGTCTCCCGTCTTTGGGGTGATGCTGCGACTGTCAGTTTCTGAGCTTTATCACGCAGCGCTGTCCCTTCCTTATCTTCGAGCCAGCCGCTATACTCTGCTCATACACCTTTCCTCTGCCGTAGATAGTCACCTTCAGACCTCTTGTCTCCGTGATGTACACGGCGTCGCGGGCTCCCATTCCTATCACGTCTGGCATCAGGTTTTTGGCATACGCCTTTCCCTTGGTCAGCGTCACCATCCTGTTGTTGCTCTCGGCCTTTCCCCATATCGGGTTTCCGTTTGCATAGCTGCCGTTCCATCCCTCGTTGGTCTTCACACCGAGATGTGCCAGCACATAGTCGGCGGCAAGCATGTTGCCGTTTTTCACTTCCGGCGTCAGCAGAGCGTCCGGTGTGCGTGCATCGGATGCGAGCAGCTTCAGACTTTGAGCCATTATGCCCTCCGATATCTTGTGGAACACGGCACCGCTCTGTCTTCCTCCCGATGCCGGCAGTCCCGGTTTCTGTATGCATACGATGCAGCTGTATCGTGGAGCGTCGGCAGGGAAATATCCGGCGAAGCTGACGAGATAGTTCATCGGTCCGCTCTTGTATCCCGACCGTCCTTTTGAAATCTGTGCAGTACCGGTCTTGCCGGCCACCTTGAACGATTCCGAACCGGCAGCTTTGCCCAGTCCTTGACTCACCACGTGGTACAGTATGGTCTGCATCTCCTTGAGAGTCTTCTCCTTGCAGATCTTCTCCTTCACCACCACCGTGGGGAAATCCTTCACCACCTGTCCGTCTTTCACCACGCTCTTCACGAATCTCGGCGCCACCATCTTTCCGTTGTTTGCGATGGCGTTATAGAAGGTCAGCGTGTATATCGGCGGCACCTGAGTCTCATATCCGATACTCATCCACGGCAGCGTGGTGCCATACCAGTTGGTGTATTGTCCACGTTTGTTTTTCTTCGGCATGCGTATCTGCGCCTTTCCCGCTCCTTTGAACGGCAGGTTCAGTGGTGCTCCCATTCCGATGCGTCGTAGTCCCTCAACGAATTTCTCCGGGTTCTTGCCGTAGTATCTGTCGATAATCCGGCTCACTCCGATGTTGGAACTCACCTCCAGCGTGCGAGGCAGTGATATCGTCTGGTAACCGCCTGATGACCAGTTGTGGTCTCTCATCTTCGCTCCGTACATGTCCCATACTCCGCCTCCGGTGTCCACCATATAAGTGGTGTCCACCACTCCGTCATCGAGCGCCACCATTATCGATGCCGTCTTGAACACCGAACCCGGTTCGAGCAGGTCAGACACGGCGTTGTTCTTTATCTCGGCATAGTCGCCGCTTGCGAGTTTCGACATGTTCACCATTGCCTTGATGTCGCCGGTGCTCACCTCCATCACGATAGCCACTCCCACGTTGCCGTTGATTTCCTTCAGCTTCTCCAGGAGCGCCCTCTCGCAGAGGTCCTGCATTCCCACGTCGATTGTCGTTATGATGTCGCATCCAGCCACCGGCGGCACGATTATCTCAGGTATCGTCTTGTCGAACACCTTGCGTATGCGCTTCTTTCCCGGTGTGCCGCTCAGGTATTTGTTGAACGACTGTTCCAGTCCGCATTTCGGCTGCCCGTTACTTATTATCAGGTCACCGATTGTTCGGCTTGCGAGCGATCCGAAGGGCTTCTTCCTCGTCGTATGCTCCACTTCGTGGAATCCTCCTCTCAGTCTTGGTTCCCTGAACACCGGCAGCCGTTTCACCTCCGTCATCTCCTCGAAGGTTGCTCGCCTCTTTATTATTTTCCAGCTCTTGTTTTTCTTGTCGTATCCCTCCTGCAGCCTGTCGCGGAAATACTCCTCGCTTTTGTCAGGGAATATACGGTGCAGCCCGGCGCAGATTTTCGGGAAATCGGCTCTCCACATGGAGTCGCGCCACTCCTGACACACGCTGAAGTCTATTATAAGGTCATATTCCGGCAGTGTTCCGGACAGCAGCCTTCCGTCGCAGCTCAGTATGTTTCCGCGTTCGGCAGGTTCCGGCTTTTCCTTTACCTTTTTCTGTTCCGCCACTTTCATCCAGTATTCACGCTTCAGAGTGCCCACATAAACCACCTTTCCGATGATCAACAGGCAGATAAGCACGGCAATCCAGGCTATTATCCTGTATCTCTTCACCGATTTGGCCAAGTTTTGCTGTCTGTTTGTATTCATTGTTCCGGTACGTTTATAATATAAGGTGGCTGGTTAGGAATATGCAGCACGCTGTCTTTGCAGTTCTGCAGCATCTGCAGCACGTTGCTCTCGCGGCTTATCTTCGTCAGTTCGCTTGTTGTCGTCATCGCCCTGAACTTCGCTTCTTCCAGCTCCTTGTTGAGCTTTGAAATCTGTATTCTCTTCTGGTCGCAGCTGTATCTGTTTGACACATATACTATCATGAAGCCCACGATTATCACGATGAGCCATTTGTACTGCTTTATTATCTTTGCCTGCAGGAATTCGCCGCCGAGGATTTTCTTGAGCGAGAAGTTCGACGACATCGGCCGTTCGTCCTCTCTGGCAATCTCCTCCACGATGCGTTTCAGTTCCTTTCTCGCCTCTTGGCTTTCCAGGCTTTCGCCGGTAGCCTCCACGTCCGTCTTCCTCTTTTCCGTCGTGTCGGCGGATGCTGTCGTGTCGGTAGTGTCAGTCGTTGCGGCGTCGGTGTTGGCGTCGTGTTGGCTGGCGAGAGGTTCCGTCCGGTGTCCGTCCGTATCTGTCAGTGTCGGTGTCGTTCCCTCTTCGGCGTTTATGTCAGTATAGTCTTCTTTCATTTCTTTTGTTCGTCTCCACTATTTGTCGGCCGGTTCTCTTTTCTCTGCAATTCTCAGTTTTGCGCTTCTGCTTCGCGGGTTGACCTGCTGTTCTTCGTCGGATGGCACTATCACCTTGTTGTTGACGAGTCTGAACGGTGTCTCCACCCTTCCGAAGAAGTCCTGTGTCGTCTTGCCTTCAGCATTTCCCGTCTTCATGAAGTTCTTTACTATCCTGTCCTCCAGGCTGTGGTATGTTATCACCGACAGCCTGCCGCCCGGTTTCAGCAGTTCCGTGGCAGAGGCGAGCATCTCCTTCAGTGCCGTCATCTCGTGGTTCACCACGATGCGCAGCGCTTGGAACATCCTCGCCATGTCCTTCTTTCCCCTTTCCTTTGGAAACAGTGGCAGCGTGGCATCCATCAGGTCCTGTGTCGTCAGTATCGGCTTCTGCTCCCTCGCTTTGGCGATGGCTTTCGCTATGCGCCTTGAGTTTTTCAGTTCACCGTAGAGGTAGAACATGTCGGCGAGTTCCTCTTCCGACCTCTCGTTCACGAGGTCGGCGGCATTCTCTCCGCCCCTTTTGTTCATCCTCATGTCGAGCGGTGCGTCGAATCTGAATGAGAACCCTCTCGTCTCGTCGTCGAAATGGTGGCTCGACACTCCCAGGTCGGCAAGCAGTCCGTCGAGTCCTTCCACTCCGTAGTAGCGCATCCAGTTCTTGAGATATCTGAAGTTGCTCCTCACGAAAGTGAAGTTGTCCTGCGGACTCACGTTCTTTTCCGCATCCGCATCCTGGTCGAAGCTGTACAAGTGTCCGCCACCGTCCAGCTCCTGCAGTATTCTGCGGCTGTGACCGCCACCGCCGAACGTCACGTCGACGTATGTCCCGTCATGTTTGATGTCAAGTCCGCCGACGCTCTCTTCGAGCAATACCGGCACGTGATATGTATCGATGATGGTAGCCATTGTTTTATTTAGTTTTTTCTTTAGTTTCCAGCAATATTGCCATTCACTTTCCCGTTGTCGGCATCCGCCGGCGAGGGGTCACCCATAATGCTCTCCAGAGCGGCGCCGAATTCGTCGGGCTCCATAAACGGGTCCGCGGTGTTTCCTTCGCTCCAGATCTCTATCGAGTCGCCCATGCCGATGAATTTCACCTGTCCGCTTATCGCAGCCATGTCGACGTATCTCTTTGGAATCAGGAATCTGCCGTTGCCGTCGAGCGATATCGCTTCCACGTCGCTCACGAACTGTCTGAAGATGCGCTGATGCTCCCTGTTCCAGCGGTTGAGTCTTGACCGCAGCTCGTCCATCTGCTCGTTCCATACGCTTTCCGGGTAGAGCACGAGGCATGGTTGGAACACGTCTTTGCGCAACACGAGGTTTTCCTCTCCGCCGGCTTGCAATACCTTGCGGAAAGTTGCGGGGAGGAACACACGTCCCTTCGCGTCGATCTTTGCCTCTATGTTACCTAAAAATCGCATACGTACATCTTAATGGGTTATTGGGCTTCAAAGTTACACATTTTCCCCCACACTCCGCCACTTTTCCCCACAATTTTCCTCTTTTCGGTATTTTTTTTGATTTCTCTTCATTGCTTGGTGTCTAATGAGAGCGGATGGTGGGGTGGGTAGATGAGGCTTTTGAAAGTTGGGAAATTAATAAAAGTTCACAAACAGAGAGGCATAATTTAACATATTGCATGCCTTTGTTCGGGGTGCCTGGTCGTCTTGCTTTTGTGGATTTTGCGGAAATGGCAACAGTTTTCCTTGCCGGGTATCTACTGCCGGTTGTCTGCGGTCGTGTGAGGTGGCGCTTGGGTGTTGTTGTCTGGTAAGTTATTGCAAGCATCATGAATTGAAAATCAGATGATGTGGTGATCTGGTGGTCTTGGCGATTTTTGGTAAAATGACATTTGGGGTGAATGGCATGAGGTTTCCTTTGGCTGTTGGTGGCTCGGATTTAATGTTTGGTTACTACTGAATTGCTAAAATTTGGTTTAACAATTATGGTGTTGTGAACAGTTAAAATGTTTTAATCGTAAGGCGTCGTTTACCCTCCCTTGCTACAACTGCTTGGGTTGACGGTAAGTCTGGTGTTGTGTTTGGTTTTCATGCTGACGATTGTGCTTCGGATGTATTCGCTTGGTGTGTCAGGGTGGGACTGCTGTAATGTAATGTCATGTCCTGTTCTTCTCTTTCCCGATTGTCTTACATGTGCGTGCGTCTATATATATAGGTATATATTAGGCGCAAAACCGGTGTTTGGAATGAAGGTCAGGCAAACAATTCCCTCAGAATGGAGAGCGACTTCATTTCGCGGAAGTCAGCCACATGCAGTCTGTAGTAGTCTGTTATAACGTCGAGACATCGGTTGCGGTCGGCGTGCGACATCTTGAAGAGTCGCATGTTGTCGTAGTTCATTCGCATCAGAGTCTGCATCTTGGTGGCGTCGTCGCCCGTGAGGAATCCCCTCTGCTGCGGTGCCCAGTCCACGAAACATCCGTTCTGCATGTCGAAGGCGCATCCCTCGCTGTAGTCCTCGAGGTTGGGAAAGAATCCCACAAACCTCGTCAGGCGCATCATGAACACAAGATGGAAGTTCGAAAAATCCTTTCTCGCTCCGTCGAGCCACTGCAGACTCTCAGATATGTAGTCGAAGAGAACCTCCGATTCCTTTTCCGACCGCGTGACGTTGGCAATGAATTCGGCGAGAAACATCGATATGGCGAGTTTGTAGGGGTCGAAGGGGATATTGGCGAATGCCACTGCCACATGAGCGTCTTTCACTGTGGCGAGTAGTCCCGGTGCCTTGCGGTCGAGAGTCAGTTCGAGAATCGACAGGGGTTGGAACAGTTGGCGGCGCCCGCGGCCCGCCTTCGACCGCCCTATGTTTAGCACGCACGACAGCCTGCCCTCCTCTCTGGAGAGCACGTCTACCATCATTTTCGAATCGTTGAACATGAAGGCGTGGAGCACTATGCAATTGATGTTGAAAGTCATATTTGTCGGCAAAATTATCAAAAAACCTCATTCGGAGGGCGTAAAATCCTTAAAAACAACAAGAAAAGCACGAATTTCAATATTTTTTCTTGAAAATATTTGCGTATATGATAAAGTTGACGTAACTTTGCACCGCAAAATCCGATTATGGTCCCTTCGTCTATCGGTTAGGACGAGAGATTTTCATTCTCTAAAGAGGAGTTCGACTCTCCTAGGGACTACAATAAAAAATAAAAAGATAATAACAAGATGGCAAATCACAAATCATCACTAAAAAGAATCCGCCAGGATAAGAAAAAGAATTTGCACAACAGATATTATGCAAAGACTATGCGTAATGCAGTTCGTAAACTGCGCGCTATGACAGACAAGGAAGAGGCTGTTAAGATGTACCCAAGCGTACAGAAGATTCTTGACAAGCTGGCTAAGACTAACCTTATCCACAAGAATAAGGCTGCTAACATCAAGTCAAGCTTGGCACAGCACATCAATAGCCTTGCCTAAGTCAAGAGTCGCACTATGGGGCGATGTAAAATGTTATTGAATCATACGGAATGCTGCAATCGGAAGATTGTGGCATTTCTGCGTTATGGCATATCGTTATGTTATGGCATATCGCCGTTTTGCATGCCGATGGTGGCGTGAGGATGATGCAGCGTTATGTGCATGAAAACAAAGGTCAGACAGATGCGGAATCTGATGGCCTGTTTGGAAATAACCCCAATATGTCGAGGGCGAAGAGGAACGGCGACACTTTTTAAACCGAAAATTTCCCTATGTCAATAAAATTGACTATCTTTGCCCCTTGAAAAAATCAAGAAATCAACAATGTCAGACAATCAGATAAACGAGAACAACTATTCCGCCAGTAACATTCAGGTGCTGGAGGGTCTTGAGGCTGTGCGCAAGCGTCCGGCCATGTATATCGGCGATATCAGTGAGAAAGGTCTCCATCACCTTGTGAACGAGACCGTGGACAACTCCATCGACGAGGCGATGGCAGGCTATTGCACGCACATCGAGGTTACCATCAACGAGGACGAGTCTATCACGGTGCAGGACAACGGACGTGGTATTCCGGTGGACATGCACGAGAAACTCCACAAGTCGGCACTCGAAGTGGTAATGACGGTGCTCCACGCAGGAGGAAAGTTTGACAAGGGATCATACAAAGTCAGCGGAGGACTCCACGGAGTGGGTGTGAGCTGTGTGAACGCGCTCTCCACAAAGATGCTCTCGCAGGTGTTCCGCAACGGCAAGATCTATCAGCAGGAATACGAAAAGGGAAAGCCTCTCTATTCCGTGAAGGTAGTGGGAGAGACCGACAAGCAGGGAACACGTCAGCAGTTCTGGCCGGACCCTACCATATTCACCACCACCACGTATAAGTACGACATCATAGCCAAGCGAATGAGAGAGCTGGCATATCTGAATGCCGGCATCACCATAACGCTTACCGATATGCGTCCCGACGAGGAGGGAAAGACCCGTCAGGAGGTGTTCCATGCCAAGGAGGGACTTAAGGAGTTCGTGCGCTACGTCGACCGCCATCGCACCCACCTCTTCGACGATGTCATCTATCTGAAGACCGAGAAGCAGGGTATCCCAATCGAGGTGGCTATCATGTATAACACCGACTATAGCGAGAACATCCATTCATACGTAAACAATATCAACACCATAGAGGGAGGAACACACCTTGTGGGCTTCCGTATGGCACTCACCCGCACGCTGAAGAAATACGCCGACAGCGACCCTGTGATTTCAAAGCAGATCGAGAAGGCGAAGATAGAAATCGCCGGAGAGGACTTCCGTGAGGGACTCACCGCCGTAATCTCGATAAAGGTGGCAGAGCCGCAGTTTGAGGGACAGACAAAGACGAAGCTCGGAAACAACGAGGTTACCGGAGCCGTGCAGCAGGCCGTGTCGGAGGCGCTGACAAACTATCTGGAGGAGCATCCGAAAGAGGCGAAGCAGGTTTGCGAGAAGGTCATCCTTGCAGCTACGGCACGTATCGCGGCACGCAAGGCACGTGAGAGCGTGCAGCGCAAGAACCCGATGACCGGAGGCGGACTGCCGGGAAAACTCGCCGACTGCTCCAACCGTGACCCGAAGGAGTGCGAGATATTCCTCGTCGAGGGAGACTCCGCCGGAGGTTCGGCAAAGCAGGGCCGCGACCGCTACACCCAGGCAATCCTGCCGCTCAGAGGTAAGATTCTGAACGTGGAGAAGGTGATGTGGCACAAGGTGTTCGAGAGCGAGTCGGTGATGAACATCATCCAGAGTATCGGCGTGCGCTTCGGAGTGGACGGCGAAGAAGACAAGGAGGCGAACACCGAAAAGCTGCGCTACGACAAGATCATCATCATGACCGATGCCGACGTCGATGGTTCACACATCGACACGCTCATCATGACGCTCTTCTATCGTTTCATGCCGAAGGTGATACAGGAGGGACATCTCTATATCGCCACTCCGCCACTGTATCTCTGCACCTTCAAGAACAAGGTGAAGGAATACTGCTACACCGAGCAGCAGCGTCAGGCGTTCCTCGACAAATACGGCAACGGCGTGGACGACGACAAGAATATCCACACACAGCGATATAAAGGTTTGGGAGAGATGAACCCGGAGCAGCTCTGGGACACCACAATGAACCCTAAGACCCGTCTGCTCAAGCAGGTGAACATAGAGAATGCCGCCGAGGCGGACGAGATATTCTCTATGCTTATGGGCGACGACGTGGAGCCACGCCGCCAGTTCATAGAGCAGAACGCCACATACGCCAACATCGACGCATAAACAGCCGGAAGACGTCGGGACGGTACGTGGAAATATCCGGTTCCCCGGAAAGGAAACGGACCGGAAAACGGCAATAAGACGGAATCTGATGGTTGGTAATGCCTATACTTCATGGCAGAATGCTAAAAAACGAAGAAAAAGCAGATACAAACCACATATTTTATGCATAAAACGTTGCGCACGTTAATAATAATTGTTAACTTTGCAGCGTTCAGTGGAATGGGGAGCCCCGAAGGAGCTCCTCATTTTATTTTAAATCCCCGACAGGCGACACTTTCTGATGGATGACATTCTCTTGCCGCCTCAAGGGAATTACCACAAGTTATTTTATTTATGATAGACAAAAACGTAGTTGAAAAATTAGTTAACCAGTGGCTCGAGGACAAAGACTATTTCCTCGTTGACATTGAGATTAGTCCAGACGACAGAATCGTCGTGGAGATCGACCATGCAGATGGCGTGTGGATTGAGGATTGCGTGCAGCTCAGCCGCTTCATAGAAGACAACCTCAACCGTGATGACGAGGACTACGAATTGGAGGTTGGCAGCGCCGGCCTCGGACAGCCTTTCAAGGTGAGACAGCAGTATCTCAACTTCATCGGAAAAGAAGTGGAAGTGCTCGACACCGACGGAAAGAAATGGAAAGGACTGCTCAAGAGTGTGGATGGAGACGATTTCACCATCACCGTGAAAGAGAAAGTGAAGAAGGAAGGAGCCAAGCGCCCGGTAATAGAAGACGTTGACAAGACCTTCGGCATGAACACAGTGAAATATACAAAATACTTAATAAGTTTCAAATAAGCTATGGCAGCATTAAAGAAAGAAGAAGAAACAGTAAGCATGTTCGATTCCTTCAAAGAATTCAAGGAAACGAAGAATATCGACAGAACGACTCTCATGAGCGTGCTCGAGGAAAGCTTCCGCAACGTCATCGCGAAGATCTTCGGCAGCGACGAGAACTTCGACGTCATCGTGAACCCCGACAAGGGCGACTTCGAGATATACCGCAACCGTACCGTCGTTGCCGACGGCGTGGAGCATGACGACAACAAAGAGATAACACTCACAGAGGCTCGCAAGATACAGGCAGACTACGAGGTGGGTGAGGACGTGAGCGAGAAGGTGGACTTCAGCAAGTTCGGACGCCGTGCCATCCTCAACCTGCGTCAGACTTTGGCTTCAAAGGTGCTCGAGCTCGAGCACGACAGCCTCTACAACAAATACAAAGACCGTGTGGGACAGGTAATCACAGCTGAGGTCTATCAGGTGTGGAAGAGAGAGGTGCTCCTCGTTGACGACGAGAACAACGAGCTTATCCTTCCTAAGGGAGAGCAGATTCCTCGCGACCAGTATCGCAAGGGAGAGACCGTAAAGGCTGTCATCCTGCGTGTAGACAACGAGAACAACAACCCGAAAATCATCCTCAGCCGCACAAGTCCGATATTCCTGCAGCGCCTGCTCGAACAGGAGGTGCCAGAGATTGCCGACGGACTCATCACCGTGCAGCGCATAGCACGTATGCCGGGAGAGAGAGCCAAGATCGCCGTTGAGAGCTACGACGAGCGCATCGACCCGGTAGGAGCATGCGTGGGAGTGAAGGGTAGCCGTGTGCACGGTATCGTAAGAGAACTGTGCAACGAGAACATCGATGTGATCAACTACACCGCAAACACCAAGCTCTTCATCCAGCGCGCACTCAGTCCGGCAAAGGTCCTCAACATCAATGTAGACGAGGAGAACCACAAGGCAGAGGTGTTCCTCAAGCCGGAAGAGGTGTCATTGGCAATCGGCCGTGGCGGTATGAACATCAAGTTGGCAAGTATGCTGACAGAATACACCATCGACGTGTTCCGTGACATGGAGGATGGCCAGGAGGTGGAAGACATCTACCTCGACGAGTTTGCCGACGAGATAGACCAGTGGGTAATCGATGCCATCAAGTCTATCGGTTTCAACACTGCAAAGAAGGTGCTTGAGGCACCACGCGAAATGCTCGTAGAGAAAGCCGACCTCGAAGAGGAGACGGTAGACCACGTGCTCCAGGTGCTGAGAGCGGAATTCGAATAATACATACAGTCCATACGGCACGCCGCTCCCCAGAACGGTGTGCCACATGTGTAAGCATTCGGGAATGGCATGTTCCGGAAACAGACGGACCGCAAGCAAGGGCGGAGAACGAATATTCCGCAGTCAGAACGCTCCGGACAAGCCGAATAATAACAGAAAAGAAAGAAGAAGGGTAAAACATATAGTATGAGCATCAGATTAAACAAAGCGATTAGTGAATTGAATATAGGACTTCAAACGGCAGTTGATTTCCTGAAAAAAAGAAGCGAACTGGGAGAGGCTCCTGAGGGTCCTAACTCCAAGCTCACCGACGGACAGTATAATGCTCTCGTAGAGGCATACAAGTCGGACAAGGAGGAGCGCACACAGGCAGAGAAGCTCTTGCAGAAGCGTCCTAAGGAGAAGAAACGCTCCGACAAGAAGGAGGGACGAAGCACAGAGCCAAGACCTCAGCAGAAGTACACACCATTAGGAAAGATAGACCTCGACAGTCTGGGCAAGAAGCCATCAGCGAAATCTGCTGCTTCTACTGCAAAGCCCGAAGAGAAAAAGGCAAATGCTGCTGCCGTCAGCAAGCCAGCCGAGGAGAAGCCCGTGGCACAGAAACCAGTGGAAACGGTTGCCAAAGAGCAGCCCAGTCAAGAACAGCCTAAGCCTGCCCAGCCTAAGCCGGAGCCAGTGGCATCAAAGCCGGAAGTGAAGGCAGAACAGCCAGCAGCACAGCCTGCTGCAAAGAAGGAGCCTAAAGAGGCATCACCGGCAAATGCGGCACAGCCTGCTGCTGCCGACAACGACTCAAAGGTGTTCACGCTGAAGAGCGAGAAGAAGCTCGCTCCCAAGGTTAACGTGTTGGGCAAGATCGACCTTGACTCTCTGAACCAGAGCACTCGTCCTAAGAAGAAGAGCAAGGAGGAGCGCCGCAAGGAGCGTGAGGAGAAGGCACAGCATGGCGGAGCAAACGCCAATGGCGAGCGCAAGAAGCGTCAGCGCATCGGCAAGGAGCGTGTAGACATCGCTGCAGCTGCCAAGCAGAACAACGCCCAGGGCGGACAGAAGAACGCCGGAGGTTCAAACAAGAAGAAGAACCGCAAGCGCGGCGGACAGAAGCCGGCTGAAGTAAGCGAGGAGGATGTAGCACGTCAGGTAAAGGAGACGCTCGCACGCCTCACCAGCAAGGGACAGAACAAGAAGGGAGCCAAATACCGCAAGGAGAAGCGCGATGCCGCCCAGGAACACCTCAAGGAGCAGCGCGCCGAGGAGAAGGCAGAGAGCAAGATACTGAAGCTTACGGAGTTCGTTACCGTCAGCGAGCTTGCCAACATGATGAACGTCTCTGTAAACCAGGTCATCGGTACCTGTATGAGCGTCGGCATCATGGTGTCTATCAACCAGCGTCTCGATGCAGAGACCATCAACCTCGTTGCTGAGGAGTTCGGCTTCAAGACAGAATACGTTAGTGCCGAGGTTTCGGAGGCTATCAATGAGGAGCCTGACGATGAGAACGATCTGCTGCCACGCGCTCCTATCGTTACCGTGATGGGACACGTAGACCATGGTAAGACTTCTCTCCTCGACCATATTCGCAATACCAACGTCATCGCCGGTGAGGCAGGTGGTATCACCCAGCATATCGGTGCATACAACGTGACGTTGCAGAACGGCAGACATATCACATTCCTCGACACTCCAGGTCATGAGGCGTTCACCGCCATGCGTGCCCGTGGTGCCCAGGTCACCGATATCGCCATCATCATCATCGCTGCCGACGACAGCGTGATGCCTACCACACGTGAGGCAATCGCCCACGCACAGGCTGCCAACGTGCCGATGGTATTCGCCATCAACAAGATTGACAAGCCGGGTGCCAATGCCGACAAGATCAGGGAAGACCTCGCCAATATGAACCTCCTTGTAGAGGAGTGGGGCGGAAAGTACCAGTGTCAGGAGATCAGTGCCAAGAAGGGCATTGGCGTTGACGAACTTCTCGAGAAGGTGCTCCTTGAGGCCGATATGCTCGAACTGAAGGCTAATCCAAACCGCAAGGCTACGGGTAGCGTCATAGAGTCGTCGCTCGACAAGGGCCGCGGTTATGTCTCTACTGTTCTCGTGAGCAACGGAACGCTCCGTGTGGGCGACAACCTGATTGCCGGAACAAGCTACGGACGTATCAAGGCTATGTTCAACGAGCGTAACCAGCGTATCGAGGAGGCAAAGCCGGCAGAGCCTGCAATCATCCTGGGTCTCAACGGTGCTCCTACGGCAGGTGATGCCTTCCACGTTCTCGACACTGAGGTGGAGGCTCGCGAGATTGCCAACAAGCGTCTGCAGTTGCAGCGTGAGCAGGGATTGCGAACTCAGAAGCGTCTTACCCTCAGCGACATCAGCCATCGTATCGCACTCGGATCATTCAAGGAGCTCAACATCATCGTCAAGGGTGATACCGACGGTAGTATCGAGGCTCTCAGCGACTCGTTCATCAAGCTCTCTACAGAGAAGATTAAGGTCAACGTCATCTACAAGGCCGTGGGTCAGATTTCAGAGAGCGATGTTACACTCGCCGACGCTTCGGATGCTCTCATCGTGGGCTTCCAGGTGCGTCCTTCGGCAGCGGCCCGCAAGCTTGCCGACCAGGAGGGTGTGGAGATCAACACCTATTCTGTCATCTACGATGCCATCGAGGATGTCACTTCCGCCATGGAGGGTATGCTCGACAAGGTTGTCAAGGAGGTTGTCTCCGGTCAGGTGGAAGTTCGCGAGGTATACAAAATCTCGAAGGTCGGAACGGTTGCCGGTGCTTTGGTCACCGAGGGCAAGGTTCACCGTACAGACAAGGCTCGTCTTATCCGCGACGGTATCGTTATCCATACTGGAGCCATCAACGCCCTCAAGCGTTTCAAGGATGATGTCAAGGAGGTGGGAGTCACCTTCGAGTGTGGTATCTCGCTCGTCAACTTCAACGATATCCAGGTGGGCGACGTCATTGAGACGTTCACAGAGATTGAGGTTAAGCAGAAACTGTAACCCAAATATTTGGGCTTAAATACGCAAAGCTCTCGCAACTCTGAGTTGCGGGAGCTTTTGCGTTAGTATGGAGTGTGGGCTTTTTACTGATTTTGGGGTAAGTGACTCCTTTTTGAAAGGGTTGTGAATGTTATTGATATTTGTGCTATTTGTTGGATAATTGGGATAAAAGAGTTACTTTTGCAGTATTATTTCTTTAGATTATGCAAAACACACCTTCTGACGGGAAACATTCTCGGTTACATATAGCCAGTGTCTTTTGGGGAGTATTATGCTTATTCCTCATCCTCTCCTGTGCCGGCAGACACTCCTATCCGGCAGATTTGGCAATGGCAGACACGCTTTGCCGTACAAATCCGGACAGCGCCGTAGCATACGTTAAGTCAATATCGAAGAAATACGCCAGCAGCAGCAATCCCTACGACCGCAACTACTACCAGCTGCTCACCGTAAAAGCCGCCAACAACGTATACAAGCCAATCAAAGACAGCACCATCTTCCGTGTGATGGATTTCTATGAGAAAGCAAACGACACTGAGAAACTGTGTCAGACTTATTACTACGTAGGCAAACATTTCGTCCAGGAGAATGACGCGCCGCAGGCCCTGCAATATTTCCAGAAAGCCCTTGATTTGACGGATGAGAATACGCCTCTCAGCTTTCTCAGTTGCATTTATAGTCAAACGGGAAGTTTGTTTCTGTATCAAGAAATGTACGACGATGCTCTGACAATGTATAAGAAATCATATTCTTGTGATTCTCTATTAGGAGATACTGTTAATATGCTATATAGTATGCAAGACATTGCAACAATATATAATTTCAAGAAGGATTACGGCAAATGTCTTGATTTTCTGAATACTGCGCATCGTTTGTCTAAAGGTTTGGGTAATAATATACTAAGAAATTCCATCTCCCAGTCTTTGGCAATCTGCTATTTCGATATAAAAGACTATAGTAAAGCAAAATCATATATGATGGAAACATTAAAGAACTTAGAAGATGGTGTTAAATCTTCTGCGTATTCTTTAGCGATTGACATCTATTCAAAAGAAACTAAATTGGACTCCGTCTTTTATTTTAGTAAGAAACTTATGGAATGTGGAACAGTATATTCTAAACAAAAGGCAGCCTCTGCCCTTTGTGAGTTTTACAACTGCAAAAACGACAGTAAGACAGCACTGCTCTATCTAAAAGAAAGCGTGACCTTGCAGGATTCTATAAACAGAATTAATGCCGTGAGTACAATTGGAAAAATGCATTTTGCATATAACTACAACAAACAAGAGAAGGAAAATATAAAAATGGCTGCAGAAGCAAAAGAGAATAGATATGTTTGCTTTATATCCATTCTCTTGTTCCTGTTTATATTTACCTTGTATATATATAAGAGAGGAATAGCCAAGAAACAATACTTGCAGATTTCTCTATCAAATGAGCGTCTTAAAAATTTGGTTGTTGAAACAGAAAGAAATTATGAAAGGGAAAAGACGCAGACTACGGAAAAACATTTGATGGAGATAAAGGCACTTAATGATAAGAGTTTAGTGGAAAGAAATGAATACGAAAATGAAATCAAGCGAATTAAAGAAATTCTCGATGAACTGATTGAAAGCAATAATGAAAAGAAATATGAAACAGAAAAGGCTGCTAATGAAATATGCGATTTCATAAAACAAAAGTTGAAAATGAAAATTAACTTGAAGAATATTGATTGGAGTGTCATCGAAAAATCATTCAACACAATTTACCCTAATTTTAAATCGGCCATATATTCAAAATCATATCTTAAAGAGGATGATTATAGAATATGTATGCTTATAAAATTGAATTTTTCAAATTCGGACATTTCTGAACTTATGAATAGAACTGCTGCTGCAATATCTATGAAAAGAGGAAAGCTTCTTGGCAAATTGTTTAGTACTGAAGGTGGGGCAAAGGATTTTAATGCTCGTATAAAAGATTTATAATAAGCATGTTACATAATAAATTAAGCAAAAATTAAGCACGTCTTTTATCGCTGAATATTAAAAAATTGAATTAAAATTTAAATACACAATGACTATTCATGTCCATATTCATTGTAAATTTGCGCAAAATTATTTTAATGGTATAAATTTGTAATCAGTAAACAACTTTAGTTGGAACGTGTGCAAGTTTTCTAATACCATTTACACTATTCGATATAAACAAAAGGAAATAATAACTCATTAAACAAAAAGGAGATAATATTATGAAAAGACTGATTGGATTTTTATTTGTACTGACATTAGCAGTAAATGCGTTCGGAATAAAAATAGGTGAGTATACGTTGAGTTTTGATGACACATCAAATAATTTTTATAGTTATAGAATCGGTTATAAGCTAAGACTTGACTCAATAAGAATACACGGCGAACTGAACCGGATGAACCTTAATGCGCTACGGTATTTTGCATTGTGGGGCGATGTCAAGGGCATTGACCTTTCTGACTGCGTTATACAAGGCGACAGCTTGCCAGAAGATGCCTTTGTGTCGGGGTATGCAAATGGAGCTAAGCCAAGGAGAGAGTCTGCATCCATAGATGATTATGACAATTCTGACCACGGTTATGGATTTCGCGCTAATTTCAGATATATCTCCCTCCCTCGCAATCTAAGATATATAGGCAATGCTGCCTTTTATGGCGCATGCCTGGTGAGTATAGAGATTCCTACGACTGTAACAGAAATTCATAATCCTTTCACTGAATGTATATTCCTGAAATCAATAAAGGTAGGGTACAAGTCGCTTGACGGTCTTGATAAAATCGACAGATATGCATTTTCCGGAATCCCCGAAAACGTAACTCTCCTTGTTCCCAAAGGCACGAAAGCCATGTACGAGGCAGACGAGAGGTTCAGCTACTTCACAGCAATCGAGGAGTATGACGAAGATACGAACGGCATCTCAACCGTAGCCCCTGCCATCAGCAAGACGCAGGCCGACAAGTTCTACACCCTCGACGGCGGATACGCCGGCACCGATTTCAGCAGTCTGCCAAAAGGCACATACGTAGTTGGCGGCAAGAAGGTGATGAAGTAAAAAGGTCTGATTCGGAATTATTAAGGTAAATATATAAACACCATGTAAGAAGCCCCCGCTCTGAGGAGAAATCTTTGAGCGGGGGCTTAAGTCTGTGTATTCAGTTGCGCCGGATTAGTGAATGTTGTCCTCGATGAGGTTCTCGCCTGTCATGTCGGCAGGCTGCTCCAATCCCATGATGTGGAGGATAGAAGGAGCCACATCGGCAAGACGGCCGTCCTTGACAGTAGCCGAATTGTTGTCTGTAACGTAGATGAACGGAACTGGGTTCAGAGAGTGAGCCGTGTTAGGAGTGCCGTCAGCGTTGATGGCATTGTCAGCATTGCCGTGGTCAGCGATGATGATAGCCTCGTAGTCGTTTGCCTTGGCAGCCTCTATAACGTCTTTCACGCAGTTGTCCACAGCATGAACAGCCTTTGCGATGGCATTGTAGACACCAGTGTGTCCCACCATGTCGCCGTTGGCGAAGTTCACCACGATGAAGTCATACTCCTGGGTGTTGATGGCACCCACCAGCTTGTCCTTCACCTCGTATGCGCTCATCTCAGGCTTCAGGTCGTATGTGGCAACCTTCGGTGATGGCACGAGGATACGGTCCTCGCCCTCGAATGGAGTCTCGCGACCGCCGTTGAAGAAGAATGTCACGTGAGCGTATTTCTCAGTCTCGGCAGTGTGCAGCTGCTTCTTGCCCTGCTTGCTGAGATACTCACCGAGAGTGTCCTGCACGTTCTCTTTCGGGAAGAGGATGTGTACGCCCTTGAACGAAGCGTCGTAAGGAGTCATGCAGTAATACTGCAGGTCCTTGATAGTATGCATTCCCTCCTCAGGCATATCCTGCTGTGTGAGCACCTGGGTCAGCTCCTTGGCGCGGTCGTTGCGGTAGTTGATGAATATCACCACGTCGCCCTCCTGTATCGTTCCGTCAACGTTGGCGTTTGAGATAGGCTTCACAAACTCGTCGGTCACGTCGGCAGCATAGCTCTCCTCCATAGCCTTCACCATGTCGGTAGCCTTTGTTCCCTTGCCCTCTACGAGCAGGTCGTAAGCCTCCTTCACGCGGTTCCAGCGCTTGTCGCGGTCCATGGCATAGAAACGTCCCACGATGCTTGCGATGTGGGCGTCGTTCTTTTCGCAGTGGTCAGTCAGCTCCTTGATGAATCCCACTCCGCTCTTAGGGTCGGTGTCGCGTCCGTCCATGAAGCAGTGTACGAAGGTGTTCTTCAGTCCGTACTCCTTTGAGATTTCAACGAATTTGAACAGGTGGTCGAGAGAAGAGTGCACACCTCCGGTGGAAGTCAGTCCCATGAGGTGAAGGCGCTTGCCAGTCTTCTGTGCGTAAGAGAATGCGTTCACCACCTCAGGGTTCTTCAGAATAGAACCGTCGGCGCAGGCGCGGTTGATTTTCACGAGGTCCTGATATACGATGCGGCCCGCTCCGATGTTGAGGTGACCCACCTCAGAGTTGCCCATCTGTCCGTCAGGCAGACCCACGTCCTCACCACAAGCCATGAGCTGTGAGTGGGCGCTTACTGCCGTAAGATAATCGAGATAAGGAGTAGGAGTGTTGTTGATCACGTCTCCCTTTCCATGTTTGCCGATACCCCATCCGTCGAGTATCATCAATAAAGCTTTCTTTGCCATGATAATTTTTATGTGTTATATTAAACAGTTTACTGTTGATGAGTTTTACGGGTTGACCGGAAGGCTTGTCCCTGTCATCACCCCGTATAACGGGTATAACAGAATGCATGTCTTGTAGTCATCCCGTTTCTTTTGAGTGCAAAATTACAATATCTGTTTATATTATACAAGAAGAAAACTGCTAAATAGCTTTAACTGCCTAATGTCTTGACATATACCTATCCCCATTGTCAATCGTAGTTGGCAAAACTCCTTGAAGGCTTGTCCGTTCTCTGTTTTGACTACTTCTCCTTGCACAGCCCCGGCTCCTGTCCTGTTCGCCGTATTTCCTTCTTTCCGGTCCGTCAGTCTTCTTGCCGATTCGTCAGTCCGTCCTTCTTTTCTTCTCCTTTCCTTCCGTCTAAATCAGCTCAAAGTCAAATAATTAGTAAGAAAATCGCTGAAAAGTAGGACAGTAATCAAAAAAACAGTAAATTTGTACCCAAACATTACCTTTTTTTTAGTATGAAGAAGATATACACACTATGCGCACTGGCATTTGCCGCTCTCACGGCATTTGCTTCTCCCGCAAGACCGGGACAATGGAAAACGGTACGTCTCGCTGACGGTACCGAAGTTAGAGTAGAGCTTAAGGGCGACGAATGGGGAAGCTATTGGCAGGCAGCCGATGGCAAGACATACGTGGAAGACGGTGAGACCGGCATCTTCAAGCCGGTTGATGTGGCTCGTATGCTGAAGGCAACAGAGCCGATGAGACTTCAGAGAGCACAAGACCGTGCCGTCCGTCTGAAGAAACTCTACAACCAGAACCAGCTCCAGGCCAGCACTTCTCACAAGAAGGCAATCGCCGTAGGCAAGAAAAAGGGACTCATCATCCTCGTCAACTATCCTGACGGAAAATCAGCACAGTTCCAGCCGGAGCACACCAGAGAACTCCTCCAGGAAGTTGCCAACGGCAAGAACTACACCAACAAGGAATTCGGCTTCACCGGTAGCGTGGCAGATTATTTCCGCTCTCAGAGTCTCGGCAAGCTCGATATCGAGTTCGATGTTGTAGGTCCATACATGCTCGGCCACAAGCGTTGGTATTACGGCACCAATCAGGGTGTTCTCCGCGACACCAAGGCAGGAGAGATGATCGCTGAGGCAGTATTGGCAGCAGATGCAGATGTAAATTATGCCGACTACGACTGGGACGGCGACGGAGAAGTTGACCAGGTGTTCGTGCTCTATGCCGGACTCGGTGAGCACGATGGCGGAGCAGCAACAACAATATGGCCACATGAGTCTAAGCTCAGCGCTTCAGACTATCGCAAGGCAATCAACCTCGACGGTGTGAAGATCGATACCTACGCCTGCAGTAGCGAGTTGCAGAGAGGCGGTACCATCTGCGGTATCGGTACCATCTGCCACGAGTTCTCACACTGCCTCGGATTCCCTGATGCCTACGACCCAACCAAGACACGTTTCGGAATGGGCACTTGGGACCTCATGGACGTTGGTTCTTTCATCGACAACGGTTTCACACCTTCTTGCTATACAGGTCTGGAGCGTATGATTGCCGGATGGCAGAACGCCAAGGTGTTGGCAAACGACACCATTGTAAACAATATGGGTCCTATCTCAGAGGGAGGCGAGTTCTTCATCGTTTATAACGAAGGCTACAAGAACGAGTTCTATATCCTCGAAAACCATCAGAACGTAGGTTGGGACGCAAAGCGCAAGGGTACAGGTCTGCTCGTGAACTATGTAGACTACGATGAGAGAGTGTGGACCGGAATGGCTCCTAACGCCAACGGCGACTATGCGAGATACACCATCATCTGTGCCGACGGTTACAACTATGACGAGTATCCAGACGACAACTGCTTCCCATACGGTAGCGTGAACAGTCTGACAGACAATTCTGAGCCTGCAGCTACACTCAACCACGCCAACGTGAACGGCAAGAAACTCATGGGCAAGCCTATCACCGATATCCACAGAAATGCCGACGGCACAATGGGATTCACCTTCAAGCGTGAGGTGGAGCTGAGCAACACTCCGAATCCATGGGACAACCTGATTGTTGACGGCATCGCTGAGGTCAACGCTGCTACACAGGCTAAGGCAGACAACCGCATCTATACACTCGACGGCCGTTTCCTCGGTACCGACATGAAGGCGCTCAAGAGCGGTATGTATATCGTGAACGGAAAGAAAATCCTTAAATAACAGAAAATGAAAAGAATCCTATTATCCATATCCGCGGTTCTCGCTGCCATCGCCATCCAGGCAATGCCGGTGAAGCCGGGAATATGGCGCAACATCACTCTCGCCGACGGCACGGTAGTCAAAGCTGAGCTCGTGGGCGACGAGCATCTCACATATTGGCGCACTGCCGACGGTGCCTGCTACAGACAGACACCTTCAGCTGGCGTGTTCTCTAAGGTGGAGCTTTCCGCTCTGCAGAGTGAATACGACGCTGTGGTGGCGCAGAAGGCAGCCCGTGAGAAAGCCATCCTGGAGTCGGCACGCACATCAATGCCGGTGAAAAAGGTAGAGGGAAGCAAATTCCAGGGCAAGAAGAAATGTCTTGTCATCCTTGCCAACTTCGCCGACACCAAGTTCAAGCCAGAGCATACGCTCGACCTCTACAAGCAGATCATCAACGGAGAAAACTACTCCGACGAGACGCTCGGATTCAAGGGTAGCGTGCGTGACTACTTCAAGGCTCAGAGCGGCGGACAGTTCGAGATCGACTTCGACGTGGTAGGTCCGGTAGACCTGCCGAAGGGATATGCCGGATATGGCAAGAACGACGCCTCGGGCAGAGACCAGACGGCACTCGTGTATCCTATGGTGGAGGATGCTGTGAACCTCGCCAAGGACCAGGTGACAGACTGGAAGCAGTATGACTGGGACGGCGACGGCCTCGTTGAAGAGGTGTTCGTCCTCTATGCCGGACACGGACAGGCAACATATCCTCAGGATCCAGACCTCGTATGGCCTCACAAGTCTGCCATCGACCCTATGACCGTTGCCGACGGAGTGAAGGTCAGCGTCTACGCCTGCAGCTGCGAGCTGGGCGCCACAGAGGCAATCGACGGTATCGGTGCCTTCTGTCATGAGTTCTCACACTGTATGGGACTCAAAGACCACTACGACATCAACGGTAGGGGATATGGAACGGGATTCTGGGACATCATGTGTTTCGGATGCTACAACGGCAACTCATTCCTGCCTGCTGAATACAACAGCTATGAGAAGATGTTCTGTGGATGGAAGGAACCTATAGTGCTCAATGCCGAACCGCAGAAGATTGAAGGCATGAAGGCTCTCGCTGCCGGTGGCGATACATACATCTTCTATAACGACGGAAACGAGAACGAGTATTACATGCTCGAAAACCGTCAGAAGACCGGTTGGGACGCCGCACTGCCAGGCGAGGGACTCATCGTGCTCCACGTGGACTACAGCAAGGGCGCCTGGGAAGACAATCAGGTGAACTACAACGCTGCCCGTCAGCGCATGACTGTGATTCCTGCCGACAACACCCTCGGTTCTACCGACGAGGACAAGGCTGGCGACGCATGGCCTTATCAGGGCAACAACAGTCTGACGAACTATTCCCGTCCGGCTTGCACCGTGTACAACGCCAATACCGACGGCACGGGCTACATGAACAAATATCTGCTCAACATCACACAGAACGCCGACGGCACAATCTCGTTTGAGTATACCACAAAGGATGCCATAAAGCAGGACAAGCCGGAGGGAGCATTACTCTATGAAACATTCGACAACTGCAGCGGCATCGGCGGTAACGACGGCATCTGGGATGGAGACAACGTGGGATTGGCAGACTTCTTCCCTGACAATGACGGATGGTCGGGCACTCCGAAGACCGGTGCCAACAAGTGTGCGCTCCTCGGTAACGCCACACGTAAGGCAAACGCCGTCACACCATCGTTCAAAATCTCTGAACCGGTAGTGATTTCGTTCCTCGCAGCCCCATACACAGGCAGCTCAGACAACAAGCTGATTCTGGCTGCAAACTATGGTTGCGATGCCGTGCTCGATGTCACAGAGTTCACTCTCGTTCCTGGTCAGTGGACAGAGGTGAAGGCTAATGTCACCGGTTCTGGTGATGCCGCCATTCGCTTCAAGACCAACGACAAGGGCGTGTTCATCGACAATGTGTGCGTAATTCCTGTGAGCCTTGCCGGTATCAGTTCTGCCACTGCCGACCAGTCGCCAAAGAACGGCGAGATATACTCTATCGATGGTCGCTACATGGGTAAGTCAGTCAGCGCTCTTCGCCCTGGCATCTATGTGATGAACGGTAAGAAGCTCGTGAAGTAACATTCAGAAACATTCCATTCAGACCTCGTGTCTGCACATAAAATAAGGATTGGATAATTGGAGAAGCTGAGAATCTCCGGTTGTCCAATCCTTTTTTATTTGGGTTTAAGCTGATAGATATGATTAAAAGTTGCCCATAACGCTGATTCTTAGTAAAACCAAGAATTTCCCAAAAACTGTCAGATTGTCTGGTTTTTCGTCGTAATATTCTGACCGACAGGTAGTTGACTGTCTTTCGATTGTCAGGCAATTGTCTGGATGGTTTGCTGATGAAAAGAATTATCAGATGAAAAGGATTCTCAGGTGTGAGGAATTCAGACTACAGGAATTGCCTGCGTTGGCAGAATTCAGGAAACAGGTATATGGGTGTTACAATATGAATTTATTGGGCATTTGTCTGAAAGCAAATCTGCCCAACAGGGGCAAGCACGTTGCCCATGATGGGCAAGCACGTTACCCCACTTGGGCAAGCAGCTTGCCCATTTCATGAAGTTTTTGGTTGAAAACAAGGGCCGACATAATAAAGAAATGTCAGCCCTTGTGTCTTTTGACCGTTTTGGGTTAAATCACTCCGAACTGGTGTAGGAACACGAGTAGGATGCAGATGGGGCAGAGGAATTTCATGCAGAACATATACACGCCGAAATACTTGCCCGGCATCGTGCCCCAGTTGGTGTATTGGTCCTTCACTATCTTCTTGGGAACATACCATCCCAAGAACAGACAGGTGAAGAATCCGCCCAACGGCAATAATATCTGACTTGTGATGGAGTCGAGCCAGTCGAACAGCGACTTGCCGCCCAGACAAATGATATCCAGGTCGCTCAACGACAGAGAGCACAATACGGCAATCACCATGCTGACAGCCGTCACGAGGGTAGCAGAACGGTTGCGCGACACATTGAACTCCTCTTCTACGAATGCCGTGCTCACCTCATGGAGGGAAATCAGTGATGTAAGAGCCGCCAGTGACAGGAGAATATAGAATGACAGTGCCACCAGATATCCCACAACAGGAATGCCCCCGAAGGCCTCCTGGAAGACGTTTGGCAGAGTGATGAATATCAGCGACGGACCGCTGTCGGGGCTTACGCCCACGCTGAATGCGGCAGGGAAGATAATCAGTCCTGCGAGAATCGCTATCACCGTGTCTATAATGCCTATCTGCATCGCAGAACTCGTAAGGTTTGTTTCTTTCGAAAAGTAAGAGGCGAAGGTGCACAGACACCCCATGCCGATGCTCAATGAGAAGAATGCCTGTCCCAGTGCGCCGAGGAACAGCTCCTTGGTTACCTTGCTGAAGTCCGGCTTGAACAGGTATTCCACACCCGCCCATGCGTTTGGCAGCATGCAGGATGCCACCACAAGCACTATCAGCAGCACGAACAGTGCCGGCATCATCATCTTTGAAGCCTTCTCGATGCCGTCTTTCACTCCTCTGATGATGATAAGATGTGTGACAATCAGGAATGTCACAGCCCAGAATATCGGTTTTATGGGGTCTTTCTCAAAGGTGTTGAAGAAGTCGGCAAAAAACTGCGGGTCCCCGTTCAGCTGTCCTGCCGCCGATGCGTAGATATATTCGAAACACCATCCCGACACCACGGCATAGTAGCCGTTGATGAGAAGTCCCGTCAGCACTCCCAGATATCCCACCAGTCTGAAAGGTGTCTTGCCTGCAAGTTTGCGGTAAGCCCTCGCCGTGTTTGAGGCGGAATGTCTTCCGATTATGAATTCGCTCATGATACATGGTATGCCAAGCGCAAGCACGCAGACCACATAGACGATGATGAATAGCGCACCGCCGTTCTGTCCCGCCATATACGGGAAGCGCCACACGTTGCCGAGACCCACTGCCGAACCCGCCGTGGCGAGTATCAAGCCAAGTTTACTACCGAAATTAGCTCTGTTCTCTTTTTCCATAACTGTGCTTTCTTTTGGTTTTTTGAAATAAATATGCTATCCTATTGTAATATAGATTTAGTTAATGGTCGCAAATGTATCAAATATTTTTTACTTTTGCATTAAAATATCAATTAAAATGAGACGAATCCCACAATTAATGCGTTTTTACCCCTTGTCGTGGCTCTGCATAGCCATAATCTGGGTGGCTTGCTTCTGCACTCCGCCACATACATCACTCGACGATGTGCCGTTTATGGACAAGTGGACACATATCATGATGTATGCCGGAACGTGTAGTGTGATATGGCTCGAACACCTGCGCCGCTACCGCTCCTCTGCCATTCCGCGCCGCCTGCTCCTCTGGGCATGGCTCGCTCCGGTGATGATGAGCGGACTGATAGAACTTCTCCAGGCATACTGCACGGGAGGCAGGCGGAGTGGCGATTGGCTCGATTTCCTTGCCAACGCCACGGGAGCTACCCTGGGCTGTCTCTTGGGATATCTGGTGTATAGGGTGAAGTACAACAGATGAGCGGGACAACTTGAAATCTTAACCCCGATATTTTGATATTAGCATTATTTGTAGTACATTTGCACGTATATTAAACAGCTAAAAACACTTATGAAGAAAACAATATCATCATTCGCAATACTTATGGCAGTGATATTCCTCGCATCATGCGGAGGAAAGAAATTCCATGTGAACGGAAACATAACTGAAGCTAAAGACTCAATGCTCTATTTCGAGAACATGAGCCTTGACGGACCGGTTGCCATAGACTCCGTGAAGCTCTCTGCCGACGGATCGTTCAGCTTCAGCGACGATGCGCCGACAGCGCCGGAATTCTATCGCTTGCGCATAGCAAACCAGATTATAAACCTCAGCGTAGACTCTACCGAGACCATCACCGTGAAGGCATCATATCCCAAGATGTCTACAGGATATACCGTGAGCGGAAGTGAGGAGTGTGCCACCATCAAAGACCTGGCTATCAAGCAGATAAACCTCCAGTCGTTTGTCATCGGCATCGAGAACAACCCTGCCATCGGATACGACGCCGCCGAGGACACCATCCGTAAGGTGATAGAGCAGTATAAGGATTTCATCAAGCGCAACTATATCTACAAGCAGCCGATGAAGGCATCCTCGTATTTCGCCCTGTTCCAGGCTCTGGGACAGCGACTCATCTTCAATCCCCGTGAGAGCAAGGAAGACATCAAGGCGTTCGCTGCCGTTGCCACAAGCTGGGATACATACTATCCCGGTTCGCTTCGTGGCGAAAACCTCCACAACATTGCCATCGAGGGAATGAAGAATGTGAGAATCATGCAAAACAAGCTCGCCGAAAGCCAACAGGGCATCGACCCCTCGAAGGTGCACACCTCTAATATCATAGAGATTGCTCTGCCTGACAACCATGGCAATATGCGCCGCCTCACCGACCTGGCAGGCAAGGCCGTGCTGCTCGATTTCCATGTCTTCGCATCCGAAGGTTCCACACAGCGCATCATGAAACTAAGGGAACTCTACAACAAATACCACTCTCGCGGACTGGAGATTTTCCAGGTGTCGCTCGATCCAGAGGAGCATTTCTGGAAGACACAGACCGCAGCGTTGCCATGGATATCCGTGCGTGATGCCGATGGAGTGGACTCCAAGCTCCTAATGCTCTACAACATCCAGAAGTTGCCGACCTTCTTCCTCGTAGACAAGACGAACACCCTCTATAAGCGTGACGAGCAGATCAAAGACCTCGACGCTGAAATCCAGAAGATACTCTGATAATATCTTCGTTGGCGGGGAGCAGCGGCGAATGCGCTCGCTCCAAATAAAATGACAGACAATTCAACTGACTATATATATAAGGTTTGCGCGCGCATACCTTATATTATTTGCACAAACTACCCGTTGGCATCAAACCATCCAGACAATCGAAAACGATTGTCTGGTCGCTAACTGCCTGTATGTCAATACGCTATACCGAAAACCAGACAATCTGACGATTTTTTTTTGTTTTTTCGCTGTCATCACATTTTCTCCAGTCTGTCGTGCCATCTTAATATCTTGGTAAGCTGGATTCTGTTAGTCTGTGACACTGCAAAAACAATTGTTTCACACCCATTGCAGCCGTGTAACATCTGTTATATTAATAAGTGTATATATATCCGTCATCGTTGTACACTTATTGCTAACAGTGTGTAAGAAATAGGACCGTAATGTGAATAATTATGATTGTAAATATACGTTTATACCTCTATTTTAGTTAAATTTTTGGGGAAAAGCAGTTTTTATTACCTTTAGTTTTGTTTGGAATGGAAATAATATATAAATTTGCAAAAACGTAACAATAATTTATTCATTCATTAATTTAGGGAAGAGAGTATTTATGGAAAAAAGACTAACAATGCTGTTGGCCTCCCTGTTCCTCTTCGTAGGAATGGCTCTGGCTCAAACAGAAGTCTCGGGTACCGTGATATCTCACGATGATGGTCAACCCGTTATTGGTGCTACAATCATGTTGAAGGGCACTAAGACAGGTACCGTTACGGATATCGACGGTAAATTCTCGCTGACATCAACCCAAAGTAATCCAACCATCATAGTGACTTATGTCGGTATGAAGGATGTAACCATGAAGGGCAAGAAAAACATGAAAATTGTTTTGGAGTCTAATGCACAAGAGATCGGCGAGGTCGTAGTTACAGGTATGCAGAAGATGGACAAGCGTCTGTTTACTGGTGCCACAACTAAGATCGATGCTAACAAGGCAAAACTTGACGGTGTGGCTGATATCAGCCGCTCGCTCGAAGGCCGTGCAGCCGGTGTATCTGTGCAGAACGTATCCGGAACGTTCGGTACCGCGCCAAAGATCCGCGTGCGTGGTGCTACCTCTATTTACGGTTCGTCAAAGCCACTGTGGGTGGTTGACGGTGTAATCATGGAGGACGTAACGGAAGTAGACGCCGACGCTCTCTCTTCTGGTGATGCAGCAACACTTATTTCAAGTGCTATCGCAGGTCTGAACTCTGACGATATCGAAAGCTTCCAGATCCTGAAGGACGGTTCCGCTACATCTATCTATGGTGCACGCGCCATGGCTGGTGTGATCGTTGTTACCACAAAGCGTGGTAAGGCGGGTACCTCTAAGATCAGCTATACCGGTGAGTTCTCTTATCGCCTGAAGCCAAGCTACAAGGAGTTCAACATCATGAACTCTCAGGAGCAGATGGGTATCTTCAAGGAGATGCAGAACAACGGTTTCTTCTCGTTCGTAAGCTCATACCGTGCAAGCAACTCAGGTGTGTTCGGTAATATGTACCACCTCATGAACCAGTACGACCCTGCAACCGGCAAGTTCGGTCTCGACAACACTCCAGAGGCTATGAACGCTTACCTCCAGCAGGCTGAGTATCGCAACACTGACTGGTTCGACCTGTTGTTCAACAACTCGATTTCGATGAACCACTCTATCAGTATGAGTTCTGGTACAGAGAAGGCTCAGTACTATGCTTCATTCAGCTTCATGGATGATCCAGGTTGGTACAAGAAGAGCAACGTTAAGCGTTATACTTCTAACATCAACGCTCTGTACAACATCAGCAAGAAGGTTTCTTTGAACATGATCGGTAATGCTGCTTACCGTAAGCAGCAGGCTCCTGGTACCACAAACTCAAGCGGTATCAACGGTGTGACCGGTGACGTGTCGCGTAACTTCGACATCAACCCATATTCTTACGCTTTGAACAGCTCTCGTACTCTCGATCCAAACGCAGAGTATCAGAGAAACTACGCTCCGTTCAACATCTTCCACGAGCTCGACAACAACTACCTCAACTTCGACGTTGTTGACATCAAACTCCAGGCTGAACTCAAGTACAAGCCTATCCGCACAGTGGAACTCTCTGTTTTGGGTGCTTACAAGTTCTCTACCACCACACAGGTGCAGACAATCACCGAGAACTCTAACCAGGCACTGGCATTCCGCGCTATGGACGACGCTACAATCCGTGACAACAACTCATGGTTGTATAAAGACCCGGACAGTGCTAACTCACTGCCTATCACAGTATTGCCTTCTGGTGGTTTCTACCAGGAGACAAAGTATAAGATGAACAGCTGGGACTTCCGTGCTACAGCATCTTATAACGATGTTATCAAAGACGACCACATCATCAACGTATATGGTGGTATGGAGATCAACAACGTTGACCGTAACAGCACATACTTCAACGGTGTTGGTATGAACTTCGGCAATGGTCTGCTCGGAAGCTACGACTACCGCTACTTCAAGCAGGCAAGCGAGGAGAACTCAATGTACTACTCTGTAGGCAACGGCTACAGCCGTGAGGTTTCTTTCTTCGGTACTGCTACATATTCTTGGAAGGGCCGTTACACAATCAACGGTACTGTACGCTACGAGGGTTCTAACCGTCTGGGTAAGGCTACAAGCGCCCGCTGGTTGCCTACATGGAACATCTCTGGAGCATGGAACGCTCATGAGGAGACATGGTTCGAGAAACTGAACAAGGTTCTCTCTCACGCTACTGTCAAGGCAAGTTACTCTCTGACCGGTGACAAGCCAGCCATCACCAACGCTAACGTAATCATCGGTAGCTACAACGTATGGCGTCCTTACACTGTTGACAAGGAGTCTGGTCTGCAGATCAACAGCTTCGCTAACCCTGACCTGACATACGAGAAGAAGCACGAGCTCAACCTCGGTATCGACCTCGGTTTCCTCAACAACAGAATCAACTTCTCGTTCGACTGGTATACTCGTAACAACTACGACCTCATCGGTCCGAAGCGTACAACTGGTGTAGAGGGTTCTATCCTCAACTATGCAAACGTAGCATCCATGAAGTCTCACGGTGAGGAGTTCACACTCTCAACACGTAACATCGTGACCAAGGACTTCACATGGTCTACTGACTTCATCTTCTCTCACACAAAGAGCCGTGTAACTGACCTCGACGCCCAGACACGTATCTACGACCTTATCTACGGTAACGGATTTACAATGAAGGGTTATCCTTACAGAGCTTTGTTCTCTATGGACTTCAAGGGTCTGAACAACTCTGGTCTCCCAACATTCGTAAACGAGAAGGGCGAGATCACTACAAGCGACATCGACTTCCAGTCTTACGACCTCTCTCATCTGAAGTATGAGGGTCCTACAGATCCTACAATCACCGGATCTCTCGGTAATGTGTTCTCTTACAAGAACTGGCACCTGAACATCTTCATGACATACTCGTTCGGTAACGTTACACGTCTTGACCCATCATTCGCTTACTCATATTCTGACCTCTCGGCTATGCCTAAGGAGTTCAAGAACAGATGGGTGGTTCCTGGAGACGAGCTGAGAACTACTATCCCAGCTATCGCCGACCTCAGAACAATCCAGAGCGATACATATCTGAACAGAGCTTACAACGCATACAACCTCTCTACAGAGCGCGTTGCAAAGGGTGACTTCATCCGTATGAAGGAGATTTCTCTCGCATACGACTTCCCTCTCAAGTGGATTAGCAAGATCGGTCTTACAAGCGCAAGCGCTAAGCTGCAGGCTACAAACCTCTTCTTGATCTATTGCGACGACAAGCTGAACGGTCAGGACCCAGAGTTCTTCAATGCCGGTGGTGTTGCAGCTCCTATGTCTAAGCAGTTCACATTCACATTGCGTCTTGGTATCTAATCAATTAGTATACATTAATAAGATTATAATATGAAATATATAAAGTATTTAGCGGTGTCGGCGCTTTGCGCAATGTCACTTACTTCTTGTAATGACTATCTCGACAGACTGCCAGACGACCGCGCAGAGGTGAAGACGGTAAGCCAGGTTAAAGAGCTGCTTACGTCTGCATACCCTCAGGGAAACAACAATACCATTATGGAGCTTATGTCGGACAACGTTTCTGACAACGGTACTTCTTATGCTTCTACTCCGTTGAAGGACGAGCTGTATCGCTTCGAGGACGTTGACGATACTGGTAACGACTCTCCATATTTTGTATGGAACCAGCTCTACAAGTCGGTGGCTACTGCCAACCAGGCGCTCGAGTATCTCGGACAGGTTACTCCTACTGAGGAGTCTGCAGCTGTAGAGGCTGAGGCTAAGATGATCCGTGCTTACTCTATGTTCCAGCTCGCCACTACTTTCTGTATGGCTTGGGACGAGTCTAAGGCTGATGAGTATATGGGTCTTCCTTATCCGAAAGAGCCTGCCAAGTTCATCGGCGGACAGTATGACCGCGGAACTCTCCGTCAGCTCTATGCAAACATCGACAAGGATATCGAGGAAGCACTTCCAAAGATTGATGAGTCTATCTACACTGTTCCTAAGTATCACTTCAACAGAAAGGCTGCTTACGCATTCGCTGCTCGCTTCAACCTGTATTACAACAATATGGACAAGTGTATCGCGTATGCTAACGAGGTTCTCGGCTCTGACCCACGTTCTTACTTGCGTGACTTCGAGCAGTACACTCAGTTCGGTGCTCAGGATATCGGTAACAAGTATATCCAGTCTGGCGAGAAGGCTAACCTCATGCTGTTGGCTTCTTTCTCTGCTGAGGGTTACATGGTAATCTACCCCGTATATCCACGTTTCCAGCACAACCAGAGCGTTTGCTCTTATGGTACATTCTGGGCTAAGGCTCCTTGGGGCCAGGGTTCAGGTACTGACGCACAGAAGGCACTGCTCTACTATGCTAACATGATGTACGGTAGCAACACTGCTGTTCAGTTCCCAAAGATGTTGCCACAGATGGAAATCACCGACAAGATCAACCAGACAGGTTATCTCCACATTGTTGACCCGATCTTCACCGGTGACGAGACTCTTCTCTGCCGCGCAGAGGCTTATGCCCGCAAGAAGATGTACACAGAGGCTGTAGCCGACATCAATCTTTGGATTGAGAACCACTGCCGTGCTCAGAGCGGTGACGAGGTTCGTCCTGTAATGACAGAAGAGTTGATCAACGAGTTCATGGAGCAGCTTGACTATACTCCTGTAACATTGGAGTACTGGAGTGACCTCACAATCCGCAAGGAGCTTCACCCACAGGGATTCGAAATTGAGGCAGGAACCCAGGAGAACATGATCAACCTCATCCTCCACATGCGTCGTCTGGAGACTATCTTCCAGGGACTCCGCTTCCCTGACCTGAAGCGTTACGGTATCGCATACTCTCACCTTGTACAGCGTGAGGACCCACTCGTCTTCCAGACAGGTGACTTGAGAGGTGCCGTTCAGTTGCCAAACGATGTTATTAAGGCTGGTCTGCCAGCAAACCCACGTTGATTAAAATAATTAATTGGAAATATGAAAAAGATTAAATATTTAGGAATGCTGCTGATGATGTTCGCTGCAACTGCATCTTTCGTGGGATGTAGTGAGGACGACCTCGACTCAAAGAGCATCTTCGATACAAATCCTATCCAGCGTTCCGAATTCGATAACTGGTTGCTCAAGAACTATGTTCAGGAGTTCAACATCAACTTCCTCTATCACTACAACGACAAGGAGGCTGACCAGAACTATAACGTTACTCCTGCACAGACAGACAAGGCCATCGCTATCGCAAAGCTCATGCAGCACATGTGGCTCGGAGCTTATGTAGAGGCTGCCGGCGCTGACTTCCTGAAGACCTATACTCCACGAGTTATCCAGCTTTCTGGTTCTTATAAGTATGACACCAACGGTCAGATCGTGCTCGGTACTGCAGAGCAGGGTATGAAGGTGATGTTCTACGGCGTTAACGAGCTTGATATCGACAACGTTCGTGTGAACTCTACCGATCCATACGAGTCAAAGGACACAAAGCCTCTTGACCTGAACTACTGGTTCTTCCACACTATGCACCATGAGTTCTGCCATATCCTTACTCAGACCAAGAACTACTCAACTGATTTCCAGACTATCAGTGCCGGTGGTTACCACTCAACTGACTGGGTCAACGTAAAGGATAAGGATGCTGCTACAGAGGGATTCGTTTCTGGATATGCAAGCCAGGAGTACAACGAGGACTTCGCCGAGATCTATGCTTACTATGTAACACTGTCTGAAGAGGGTTGGAACAAGATCATCGAACAGGCTGGCGAGAATGGAGCAAAGATCATCAACAAGAAGCTTGATATTGTAAGAAGTTATTTCCTCAACAGCTGGAATATTGACCTGGATACGATGCGTTCTATCGTTCTCCGTCGTTCAAACGAGGTAACTTCTCTTGATTTACGTAAACTTGATTAATGGAGGAGGATAAAAATATGAAGAAGATTTTAAGTCTTTTGGCTTTCATCATGGGAGTGTTCGCGTTCTCTTCATGTGTGTCTGACGTAGACGACGTGTTCAGCGACAGCGCGGCAAACCGTGCGCAGAAAGCTCTTACAGAGACAAGGACTCTTTTGGAGTCGGCTCCAAACGGATGGAGAGTTGAATATTATGGTGATGTCACATACGGTGGATACAATGTATTCATGAAGTTCGAGGGTGACAGCGTGACTGTAGCAAGCGAGAAGGTTGGCAAGGGTCAGACTGCCGGTTATGATGCAAACGGAAATGCACTGACTTGCAAGTCTCACTTCAAGCTGGAGCAGAGTATGGGTGTCGTTCTTTCTCTCGACGACTATAACAGCATCTTCCATTACTTCGCAGAACCTAAGAATGATGACTTCGGTACTGCAGGTACCGGTTTCGAGGGTGACTTCGAGTTCCGCGTTGTTTCTGCTTCTGCAGAGAAGATCGAGTTGCAGGGCAAGAAGCATGGCGACCGCATCTATATGTATCCTATGGCTGCTGACATGTCATGGGGTGAGTATATGAAGCAGGTTGACGAGGCTGAGGAGTTCATGACATCACGTACATACACTCTGCAGTGGGGTGAGGATACAGAAAACGCTATCTACACCCAGTCTACTTATCGTTGTCTGAATTTCTACACAACTGACAAAGATGGCAAGGTTCAGGTTGTTGCTGCTCCTTACATCGTAACTCCAGAGGGATACAAGTTCTATAAGGAGGTTACTGTTAAGGATACCAAGTTGAACGGTTTCACCAAGGGTGACACTCAGGACTTCTTCGTGGCTACAGGTGTTGAGAACGTGAAGCTCTTCACAGAGGTTCCTACATTGTTCGATACATTCAAGCGTGGTCTCTGGTATCTCACATACGATGACATGGGAACATACGGCCAGAGCAAGTGGGAGACTCTCTTCGAGAAGCTCGGCAAGGCTGACAATGACAAGAAGCGTGCCCGCCTCTACTATGCTGCTGTAGGTTATGTTTCTGACAAGTATCCGGCTGGATTACTTATGTCTACAGCTACTGAGTCTCAGGTTATCATCGGTATGACATTCAATGCCGTTTCTGATGGCAACGGTGGTTACTATGGAGACCGTGTTGAGATGAAGTCAAATGTCGGTAAGAGTAACAACCCTGGTAAGAAGTACTACAAGAATGACAAGTATGGTGGTATGTCGGCAGTAGACCCATTCTGCGGTGGCTTTGGTCACACATTCCAGATCACTACAGACAATGTACGTCATCCGTCTTACCTCATCCTGACAGACTTGAACGATCCTACCAACGTGATCAAGGTTTGGGCTCAGTCTAAGGGCTACCCATTCGGCGACCGCGACAAGGAAGAGAAAGAATAATCAGTGGATAAACAATAGGGTGGGCGAGACCCGTGTTTCGCTCACTCTATTCAAAAAGCAAAAACATTTAAATTAATTTTTAGTATTATGAGAAAATTTTTACTATCTGCTTGCGCTGCAGTTGTTTCACTTGCAGCAAGCGCACAGGTATTGCAGACACCTCTCTGCAAGACAGTTTTGAATAACAACGTGAAGTTTGATAACATGACTTCTGTCAAGGCTATCAAGAACGTACAGTCTAACGCTAAGAAGGCAGCTCCTGCCCGCATCGCTCACGACGGTATCTATGGTCTTTATATTTCAGGTTACACTGAACTCGATGACAAGTGGAGCTGCGACAGCGTTCTCGTAGAGAAGGCTAATGTTACAGACGAGGAGTCTGGTGCAACTTACAACACCAAGTTCACATTCTGCTCTGAGAACGCACCTACCTCATTCTATGGTCAGTATGATGCAGCTGCTGGTACAATTACTTGTCCTGTTCAGCGCAGCGGTAGCTTCTCTGGCAATACTACTCAGGGTCCTGTGGACTATAAGTTCACTGTTGGCACTCTCCTTCCTTCTGGTGACCAATACTTATTCTCTCAGGATCCATTCGTATTCAACGTTGATGAGGATGGTACTCTCCTGCTCGACGTTGCGGAGGGCGGCGCTCTCGCTAATGCCATCGAGGGTAAGGAGACACTTTGGAACTTCTTCTTCAGCCTCGAGTTGAAGCCTGCCAACGCTGTTATTTCTTATAGCAGACAGGGTCGTCAGGAGGGAACTTACGATGATTTCGTTCACGCTGCATACGTAGAGGACTATGGTAATAACGTTTCTGTTTACGGTTACGCATGGTTCCAGCCTTCAAGCGGTATGGGTCTGAGCACTGTTACTTCACTTGACATTGACCAGGATTTGAATGTTCTCTTCACAGGTCCACAGAATGCATTCCCAGTAGCAGTATTCGGCATCACTGATGAGGAAGCTGGTAGATATTTCAGGATTTTGGGAACTAAGCCAGGAAAAGAGGAAGGCTATATAGAGGCTGATACTAGTGATCCTTCTTACGTTAAGGGTAAGCTCTCTGGTAACAAGATCGTTATGAACACATTCCCTGTATTAACAAACCTCTGGAAAGACCCAGCAACTCAGGAGACGAAGGGTTATGGTTTCTGGTACGAGAACTATGTTATCACTCTTGACGAGGGTAACTTCAAGGCTGCTGGTGGCTCAAACGGCATCAACGGCGTTACAGAGACTGCTGTAAAGAACGTGAAGACTTACAACCTCTTCGGTCAGGAGGTTCCAGCTACTACCAAGGGCTTGGTAATCCGTGACGGCAAGAAGTTCTTCAACAAGTAATCAGTCTTGCTGATATTTGCCTTTAATGGCAAAAGTATATTGCCCGTGGCGTCTGCCACGGGCTTTTTCGTGCTCTTTTTCTTCTTCTTTGTTATTTTTGCTTAAAATTATTTTGACGTATCTCATTTCTTGCTATCTTTGTAAATTGAAATGAAGAACATGTTATATTGCCGAGTAATTTATTTTCGCAATCTATAATAATTTGCAATTAAAAATATGAAAAAGTCATTTGCTTTGACCATTGTGTCGCTTGCTCTTGCAATTTCGGCACAGGCAATCCGCCCTATCCACAAGGCGTTTCCAGTAAAACAGAGCGATGGTACCACCGTGATGCTCTACAAGAACGGTGACGGTCATCTCGCTTTCTACACCACAGAAGACCATCAGGTCGTTGTACGCAATGCCGACGGCACACTCTGCTATGCCAAGCTTGTGGGTACTGACCTTGTTGCTACCGACGTTGTAGTTCACGACATCACCAGCCGCACAGCTGATGAAATCGCTTTCGTCCAGTCGAACACGCTGAAGCCTACAGACCAGGCACTCGCCAAGCTTGCTTCTGCAAGACCAAGACTTGCCGGCGCACAGAAGGTCGGAGGCTCGTCTACTTCTGACGGTCTCGGAAAGTATGGCACCAGCGCCACGGGAGCCGTTCCTACTATCGGAAACATTAAGATTCCGGTGATTATGGTTGAGTATACTGATACCAAGTTCCAGTCAGAGATGACTACCGAGAAACTTAGCAAGATGCTCAATGCAGAGGGATATGCTGAAGACAACAAATGGGAAAAAGGTTCCGTTCGTGATTATTTCAAGTCGCAGAGCCGCGGAATGTTCACACCGGAATTTGTAGTTCTGGATAAGGTGCAGCTTTCGCAAGGATACGCATACTATGGCAAGAATTCTGGCGGTGGCCGTGGTACAGGTGATGTCAATGCCCTCGCTATGGTTAAAGAGGCTGTTTCGCTTGCTGCTGCCAATGGCGCTGATTTCGACCAGTTCAAGGTGAACGGCAAGATTCCTAACGTAATAGTATATTATGCAGGTTGTGGTGAGGCAACAGGTGGCGACGACAACACCATCTGGCCACACGAGCTCGACCTTCCGTTGTCATACGGTAACATGAGCGGACATATCTTCAGCTCATATTTCGTGGGCAATGAGCTTTACGGAACAACAGAGAAGTATCAGCCAATGGGTATCGGAGTGCTCGTTCATGAGTTCGGTCATGCCATGGGTCTCCCGGATTTCTACGACCCGACATATTCTTACCAGGGCGATTCGCCTTTCGGCTATTGGTCAGTGATGGACGGTGGAGCATACGTAGACTATGCCTACGCTCCAATCGGATACAATGCCTATGAGCGCAGCTTTATGGGATGGCTCGACATCAAGGAAGTTCCGGAGTCAGGTCTCGTTACTCTCGCCAATCCTAATTCAGCAGAGGGCGACATGGCGGTAATGTTCCGCAATCCTAAAAACACCATGGAGTATTTCATCTTCGAGAACCGTCAGCCGGGTACATGGTATCCAGAGGACTTCGGTTCGGGAGTCCTGCTCACCCGTATCTCTTATAGTCCATCAGCATGGATGTATAACTCGGTAAACACCAACCAGACAAAGAAGCGTGCGATGGTAGTTCCTGCCGATGGAGCATTGCTCTCTGACGACCTGGGCAGTGAGTACACACTCTTCGGCAATGGAGTGAACTACAAGACAGAATACAGATACTTTGACGGTGGCACAGAGAACGACCGTCCTGCATACGGCATCATGAAGCAGCCGGACGGAAGCATCGTCATCAGCTTCAAGGACCAGAACGCCAAGCCGGAGCCTATAGCAGATGGTGGTGTCTATGAGAAGATTACCGATGTAAGCCAGCTTAATACAGACGACGTGGTGGTATTTGCAAATGAGGCAGCAGGCGTTGCAACAGCAGATGCCAAGAAGACACTCTTCACTGCAGTTTACACCAAGTTCGAGGACGGCAAACTATATGGCAACAGCATGGTTCAGGAGTTCAAGCTCACCAAGAACACTTCAGACTGGTATATCCGTTACAACACTACCGGCCACAAATATCTCAGCGCCACATCTTCCGGCGTTGGATCTACAACGAAGATTGACAAGAACGTATTCGCTTCTATCAACATTGAAGGCGGTGATGCCACTATCCAGTTCACCAAGACAAGATATGACAACAACAACTTCGCTTTCAGTCCTACCGGACTCTTCTTCTCTACCAACACCGGTATGCAGGGTGACTTCCAGATTTATCGTCTGATTCAAGGTTCCAACGGCATCAGCAATGCTATCGTTGACGAGAAGCCGGCAGACAACCGCATGTTCAACCTCGCCGGTCAGCAGGTTGGCGACGACTACAAGGGTATCGTCATCCAGAACGGCAAGAAGTTCATGAAGAAGTAATCCCATGATATTATAACGCCGTGGCCACCTCCGTGGCGTCAGGCATATAATGACATAATCCAGCTCCCGCTTTGGTTCCGAAACAGGAATCCATGGCGGGAGCTTTCGTATATATATCCTCCGACCATTGCGTCTTCAGAAATTTCTATGCCCGGAAACGCTTGCGTATGTCGGATATAATTTGTAGATTTGCAAAATCATCGGCTTTATCACCGCCAATGATTATCTATTCACCTATGATAAACGAAATAGACCACATTTCCGTAGAGTCAGCCATGCAGGTTTACAACGGGCCCTCCATCGAGCACGACCTGCTGGTTTTCGACGACTTTGAAGAACTTCCAGTTATCGGCATTCCCAAGCGTATGGACTGTATTTTCCTCGCCGTATGTCTCGGCGGAGAAGCACATTATACAGTAGACACCGAGGAACGCACCGTCAAAGCAAACGATGTAATTATCATCAGCGAAGGACAGGTACTCAACAACTGTTGGTTCAGTGACGACCTTTCAGGCATCGCCATCATGATGTCGGAAGATTTCTTCAACGAAGTGATAAAAGGCGTTCACGACCTCTCTTCACTCTTCCTCTTCTCCCGCAGCCATCCCGTTTTCGAACTCTCTGCCGAAGAAGTGGAAACTCTCATGACATATCTCCGTATCATAAAGCATAAAGTGGAGACCACCGACCACCATTTCCGCAGAGATGTGGTACGTTCCCTCATGGCTGCCATGATCTATGATATCAGCCATGTGATGTATGGAGTGCAGCAGGGCGACAAACGCAAGCAGACCCGTGCGGAGTCTATCTTCACAGAGTTCATCCGTCTGGTGGAGCAGAACTTCAGAGCCGAGCGCCGCGTGTCATGGTATGCCGAGCGCCTCTGCATCACACCCAAGTACCTCTCTGAGACCGTGAAAACCATCAGCCACCGCACGCCAAACGAATGGATAGACAAATACGTGACCCTCGAACTGCGCGTGCAGCTCAAGAACACGTCGAAGAGCATAAAGGAAATCGCCAAAGACCTCAATTTCCCCAACCAGTCGTTCCTCGGCAAATATTTCAAGGAGCATGTAGGCATGTCTCCTTCGGCATATCGCAAGAGTTGACAAACCCCATAAATGCCTCTGATACAGCAATATTTTGCTTTTCAGAGGCTTAATGTCATAAAAAAAGGTAATAAATCAGACAATTGTCCTGATTATTGTAAGTAATTCGCTAACTTTGCCAAGATTTATGAGGTGAGAATTATCAAGTATAAGATATTATATAACAGATGTTGTTAAAACAATAAGTTTTTTTAGATGAACGTAATTACGAAAACAGTTCAATTGCCTGATGGCAGAACCATCAGCATTGAAACCGGGAAAGTGGCAAAACAGGCTGACGGCTCTTGTGTGCTCCGTATGGGCAACACCGTTTTGCTCGCCACCGTTTGTGCCGCAAAAGATGCAGTTCCCGGAACAGATTTCATGCCTTTGCAGGTAGAGTACAGAGAACAGTATGCCGCAGCAGGACGTTTCCCTGGCGGTTTTACAAAGCGCGAAGGCAAAGCAAGCGACAATGAGATTCTTACATGCCGACTGGTAGACCGCGCATTGCGCCCACTATTCCCAGCAGATTTCCACGCTGAAGTATATGTCAACGTGATTCTTTTCTCTGCCGATGGAGTAGACCAGCCAGACGCTTTGGCAGGTTTCGCCGCATCATGCGCGTTGGCATGCTCAGATATTCCTTTCGAGTGCCCAATCTCTGAAGTACGTGTGGCACGCATCAACGGCGAATATGTCATCAACCCAACCTTCGCACAGATGGAAGAGGCAGACATGGACCTCATGGTAGGTGCTTCTGCTGAGAACATCATGATGGTAGAGGGTGAGATGAAGGAAGTGTCGGAGCAGGATCTGCTCGGCGCTCTGAAGGCTGCCCAGGAGGCTATCCGTCCGATGTGTGAGCTTCAGACAGAACTGTCAAAGGAACTCGGCACCGACGTGAAGCGTGAATACTGCCATGAGGTGAACGACGAAGATCTGCGCAAGCAGATCAACGACGAGCTTTATCCAAAGGCATACGACGTTACGAAGCAGGCTCTCGACAAGCAGGCTCGTCAGGATGCTTTCGACAAGATCATAGCCGACTTCCAGGAGGCTTACACTGCCGCCCATGCAGACCTCACTGAAGAGGAGCTTGAGGAGAAGGTGGCACTCATGGAGAAATACTACCACGATGTGATGCGTGACGCAATGCGCCGTTGCATCCTCGACGAGGGCATACGTCTCGACGGCCGTAAGACCAACGAGATCCGTCCTATCTGGTGTGAGGTCAGCCCACTGCCAATGCCACACGGAAGTTCTATCTTCACACGTGGCGAGACACAGTCGCTCACCACATGTACCCTCGGTACAAAGCTCGATGAGAAGATGGTTGACGATGTGCTCGACAAGAGCTACATGCGTTTCCTCCTCCACTATAACTTCCCTCCATTCTGTACTGGTGAAGCCAAGGCACAGCGCGGCGTAGGCCGTCGTGAGATTGGCCACGGTCATCTGGCATGGCGTGCGCTGAAGGGACAGATTCCAGCAGACTATCCATACACAGTGCGTCTCGTTTCTCAGATTCTTGAGTCAAACGGTTCTTCATCAATGGCAACTGTATGTGCCGGTACATTGGCGCTCATGGATGCCGGTGTTCCTATGAAGAAGCCTGTATCAGGTATCGCTATGGGACTCATCAAGAACCCGGGAGAAGACAAGTATGCTGTGCTGAGCGATATCCTCGGCGACGAGGACCACTTGGGCGATATGGACTTCAAGACCACCGGTACAAAGGACGGTCTTACTGCCACACAGATGGATATCAAGTGTGACGGTCTGAGCTTCGAAATCCTTGAGAAGGCACTCATGCAGGCTAAGGAAGGCCGTGAGTACATCCTCGGCAAGCTCACCGATACCATCGCTGAGCCACGTGCAGAGCTCAAGCCACAGGTTCCACGTATCGAGGCATTCGATATACCGAAGGAGTTCATTGGTGCCGTTATCGGTCCTGGTGGCAAGATCATCCAGCAGATTCAGGAAGAGTCGGGTGCTACAGTCACTATCGACGAGACAGACGGCAAGGGCAAGGTTCAGGTCAGTGCTCCTAACAAGGAAAGCATCGACAAGGCAATCTCAAAAATCCGTGCCATCGTTGCCATCCCAGAGGTCGGCGAGGTTTACGAGGGAACTATCCGCTCTATCATGCCTTATGGCTGCTTCGTAGAGATCATGCCAGGCAAGGACGGACTTCTCCATATCTCAGAAATCGACTGGAAGCGTCTGGAGACAGTAGAGGAGGCAGGTCTGAAGGAAGGCGACAAGATTCAGGTGAAACTCATGGAGATCGATCCTAAGACCGGCAAGTATAAGCTCTCACACCGTGTACTCGTTCCGAAACCAGAGGGATACGTAGAACGTGAACGCCGTCCGCGTCCAGAGCGTGGTGAGCGTCGTCCTCGTCCGGAGCGCGGCGAGCGTCGTCCTCGTGGCGACCGCTTCAACAATGGCGAGCCACGTCGTTTCGAGCACAAGAGCAATGAGACTAACGACTTCCATGATCCAATGGCGGAGCGTGAGCCAAAAGACTTCAATGACTCTCTCGATCACCTCGACTAAGAGAAAATCCAAGCAGGCAGTCATTAAATAATTTTATAACGTTCTAATGACTGTTTTGAGTTTAACATAAAGAAAATCCCCACGATGTCCGTAACGGATAATCGTGGGGATTTTCTTTCTTATAAAGGACGATTGGGCATTAACCCCAATGCCCGATTCGTGATAATTAGCGATAGGGGACAAACGGTCCAATGGCCGATTTGTGCTTATATCCTGATTTGTCGTAATTGTCAGAACATCCTGCTCACACGCTTTATGCCTTCAACAAGTGTGTCAACCTCTTCTCTTGTGTTGTAGAGGCCGAACGACGCCCTTACCGTACCTTGTATGCCCAAGCGTATCATAAGCGGTTCAGCGCAATGATGACCCGTTCTGACGGCAATTCCCAGGCGGTCGAGCAGCGTTCCCATGTCGAGATGATGGATGTCGCCGACGAGGAATGACACCACGGCGTCTTTGTGGTCAGCCTCTCCGAAGAAACGCATGCCCTCTATCTCCCTCATCCGTTTCATCGCATACTCCGTAAGGTCAGTCTCATGGCGCTGTATCTCATCCATTCCTATGCCCTGCAGATAGTCGATGGCAGTGGCAAGACCATGTGTCGCCACATAGTCAGGAGTGCCAGCCTCAAATTTGAACGGCAGTTTCTCAAACACCGTCTTCTCGAAGCTCACGCTCTCTATCATCTCTCCGCCACCCTGATACGGCGGCATGCGGTCGAGCCAGTCCTCCTTGCCGTAGAGCACTCCCACACCAGTAGGACCATACATCTTGTGTCCGCTGAATGCCATGAAATCGCAGTCCAGATCCTGAACGTCCACCTTGAAGTGAGGAACGCTCTGCGCACCGTCAAGCATGAACGGCACACCATGTTCGTGGGCGATGCTTATCATCTCCTTCACCGGGTTTATCGTTCCCAGCACGTTGCTCACATGCGCCACGCTCACTATCCTGGTGCGTTCGCTGAAGAGCTTCTTGTATTCGTCCATCAGGATTTCACCCTTGTCGTTCATCGGTATCACCTTCAGACAGATGCCCTTTTTTGCCGCCTGCAGCTGCCACGGCACGATGTTGGAGTGGTGCTCCATGGTGGAAACTATCACCTCGTCGCCTTCGCCCATAAACTCATCGGCAAACGACGACACCACGAGGTTCAGCGCCTCGGTAGTTCCTCTGGTGAATATCACCTCGTTGGTAGACTTTGCGTTGATGAACGCTCTCACCTTCTCTCGTGCCGCCTCATGCAGGTCGGTGGCCTGTTGCGACAGGTAGTGGACACCACGGTGAACATTGGCGTTCACGTTGAGATATTCATCTCTCATCGCATCGAGCACACAGAGCGGCTTCTGTGTCGTTGCGCCGTTGTCCAGGTATACCAGCGGCTTGCCGTACACCTCGCGGCCCAGAATAGGAAAATCCTGACGTATCTTGTTAATGTCGTACATTGTCGTTATAGCTTTATTTCATAAGCCAGACGAGCTGGCTCTTCTACTTACACAATTTGCAGCCCTCGCATTTGTTCAGTTCGCCTCTGAAGCGCTTTTCCACGAGATAGTGCAGACGGTCGCGCAGCGGCTCCAGTTTCATGTGGTCTATCACCTCGTTGATGAAGGCGAATTCCAGCAGCAGCTTTGCCTCCTTTTTGCTTATTCCGCGTTGCTGCATATAGAAGAGGGCAGCGTCGTTGAGCTGTCCCACGGTGCTGCCGTGAGCACATTTCACGTCGTCTGCATAAATCTCCAGCATAGGCTGCGTGAACATGCGTGCCGTCTTGGTGGTGCAGAGGTTCTGGTTTGTCTCCTGCGATGTGGTGTGCTGTGCACCGTGGCGCACGAGCACCTTTCCGGCAAAGGCTCCCACGGCATTTTCGTCGAGCACATATTTGTATAGCTCGTTGCTCGTGCAGTGGCCCACCTTGTGGTCAATCAGCGTGTTGTTGTCCACGTGCTGGTCCTTGTCGGCTATCACGCATCCGGCGAGGTTGCATTCGGCACCCTCACCCTCGAACACGAGGTCTGTGCGGTTGCGGGTCGTACCATTGTGCAGCGTTATCACGTTGTGGTTCACCCTGCTGTTAGCCTGCTGGCTGATGAACACGTTGCTCACCCTCACGTTCTTGGCATGAGTCTCCTCCAGGCAGTAGAGGTCAAGTCCGGCATTCTCTCCCACATAAGCCTCTATCACCTGTGTGGCGAGGAAGCGGCGGTCGTCGGCGGCATGGTCGCAGAAGAGCAGTTTTATTTCAGCACGGTCTTCCACGATGATCAGCACCCGGCGATTCACCATCAGGTCAACGTCAGACCTCAGTATGTTTATCACCTGTATCGCCCTGTCCACCACAGTGCCCTTCGGCACATATATCAGCAGGCCGTCCTGCGCCAGCATAGTGTTCAGCGCCGTGATGCCGTCCTCCTCCGTCTTAGCTATCTTGGCGTAGTATCTGCTTATCAGCTCCGGCTTCTCGGCGGCGATTCTTGCCAGAGAGTCAACGATCACTCCCTCTGGCAGTTCCTTCTTGGGCAGCGCCTTGTCGTAGAAACTGTCGTTCACCACGAAGTATAGCGAAGTGCTCAGATTCGGCACATCGCATTTGAAAGCCTTGTAAGGGTCAACCGGGATTTCCAGACGGTTGATGTTCAGACCATAGTCTGGTTCAAACAGCGATGGAATGTCGGTGTATTTGTATCTTTCCACCTTCTTCGTAGGAAATCCGAGACGCTTGAAGTTCTCGAAAGCCTCGTCCCTCACGGCGTTCATCACCTCGCAGCTGTGTTTCCGCAGCATGTCGCGGCATTCGCCGTAGAGATCGATATATTGTTTTTCGCTTTGCATATCTTACAGTTCTCCTATTTCTTCCTTTATCCAGTCGTATCCTCGGGTCTCAATCTCCTTGGCGAGCTCCGGTCCTTCAGTCTTCACGATGCGTCCCTTGTAGAGCACGTGTACAACGCTTGGCTTTATCATGTCGAGCAGTCGCTCGTAGTGTGTGATGACGATGGTGGAAGTCTCCGGCGTGTGCATCTTGTTTACGCCCTCTGCCACGATGCGCATGGCGTCAACATCGAGTCCCGAGTCCGTTTCGTCCAGAATGCTCAGTTTCGGTTCGAGCATAGCCATCTGGAAAATCTCGTTGCGTTTCTTTTCTCCGCCGCTGAATCCCTCGTTCACAGAGCGGCTTGCCAGTTTGCTGTCCAGTTCCACCACCTTGCGTTTCTCTTTCATCAGCTTGAGGAATTCGCCTGCTGTCAGCGGCTCTTTGCCCTCATATTTGCGCTTTTCGTTGATGGCAGCCTTCATGAAGTTGTTCATCGACACTCCCGGAATTTCCACCGGGTACTGGAATGAGAGGAACAGTCCCTCGTGGGCACGGTCTTCAGGCGACATCTCCAGCAGGTTCTTGCCGTTGAAAATCACTTCGCCTTCAGTAACCTCATAGAGAGGATTGCCCACGAGCACGGCGCTCAGCGTACTCTTTCCCGAACCGTTAGGTCCCATTATGGCGTGGGTCTCACCGTCCTTCACCGTAAGGTTGATGCCTTTAAGTATCTCTTTGTCGCCGATCTTGGCGTGCAGGTTTTTTATCTCTAACATATTATCGTTCTTTCTTTTTGTTTCCTTATGTTTTTTGCAAGTCATTATCCCACGGTGCCTTCGAGCGATACGCTCAGCAGCTTCTGTGCCTCCACGGCAAACTCCATCGGGAGCTTGTTGAGCACCTCCTTGGCATATCCGTTTACTATCAGTCCTACAGCCTGTTCTGTCGGTATGCCGCGCTGGTTGCAGTAGAAGAGCTGCTCCTCGCTTATCTTGCTCGTCGTTGCCTCATGTTCCACCACTGCCGAGTCGTTGTGGATGTCCATATACGGGAAAGTGTGCGCTCCGCAGTCGCTGCCCAGCAACAGTGAGTCGCACGATGAGTAGTTGCGGGCGTTCTCGGCGTTCGCCGTGGCGCGCACCAGTCCGCGGTATGAGTTCTGGCTGTGTCCGGCAGATATACCCTTGCTGATGATGGTGCTCTTGGTGTTCTTCCCGATGTGTATCATCTTGGTGCCTGTGTCAGCCTCCTGGTAGTTGTTGGTCACGGCAACACTGTAGAACTCAGCCTGCGAGTTGTCGCCGCGCAATACGCACGACGGATATTTCCATGTTATAGCCGAACCAGTCTCCACCTGTGTCCAGGAGAGTTTGGAGTTCACTCCGCGCAGGTCGCCGCGCTTCGTCACGAGGTTCAACACGCCGCCCTTTCCGTTCTCATCGCCCGGATACCAGTTCTGCACGGTAGAGTATTTCACCTCCGCATTGTCCTTCACGATGATTTCCACTATGGCGGCATGCAGCTGGTTCTCGTCTCTCATCGGTGCTGTGCAGCCCTCCAGATACGACACGTAGGCATCGTCTTCAGCGATTATAAGCGTGCGCTCAAACTGTCCTGTGTTTCTTGCGTTGATTCTGAAATAAGAGCTAAGCTCCATCGGACATCTCACTCCTTTGGGGATGAAAACGAACGAACCGTCGCTGAACACGGCACTGTTGAGGGCGGCGAAATAGTTGTCGCGGTATGGCACCACGCTTCCCAGATACTCCTTCACCAGGTCGGGGTGCTCCTTTATCGCCTCGCCGATAGAACTGAATATTATTCCCTTCTCGGCGAGTTTCGCCTTATAGGTGGTCTTCACCGACACGGAGTCCATGATGGCATCCACTGCCACTCCGCTCAGCGCCAGACGCTCTTCGAGGGGAATACCCAGCTTGTCGAAGGTCTTCATCAGCTCCGGGTCAATCTCCTTGTTCACTGGTTTCTTTGCCAGCGGGTCGGCATAGTATGATATTGCCTGATAGTCAATCTCCGGCAATTTCACGTGTCCCCATGTTGGCTGTTCGAGCGTCTTCCAGTAATTGTATGCCCGCAGTCTGAATTCGAGCATCCATTCCGGTTCGCCCTTCTTCTTTGAGATGAGTCTCACGATGTCCTCGTTCAGACCGTTCTCGATGACGTCTGTGTGCACGTCGGTGGTGAAGCCGAACTCATATTTCTGCTCCGCCACCTGCTTTACAAACTCGTTTTTTGTATCTTTAGTTTCCATACTTCTTTTGATGTTCACACATTATTATATGTTGAATTTGCAAAGTTACTAATTATTGCCTCTTTATTTGCAGCGTTTGATGATTTTTTACCACTTTGCCGACACACTTTCTGATATCCGGTGCTTTTTTCCTCTTTTTTCAGTCGCACTTTTCAGTTATAATGACCTATTGTGGGTGAATGGGGCAATAGATTTGCGGGTTGGGGTTAGAGATGAAAATAAGGGTAGGGTAGAATCTATGCTGACCGACTCGCCAACTATAGAAAAGCAGAATAATAAGTAAGATAAAAGTTTCCTTATCCCATACCAATCAGCATGGGATAAGGAAACGGTATGCTGTGTCATCTCAACCAAGCCTCCGGGTTGAGTTTTGTGAATCCTTTGTGTAGCTGGAACTGCAACACGCCGTTGCCGTCCACTGCTCCAATCGACTGTCCGGTGGACACGCTCTGGCCGACGTGTACGTTGACTGAAGAAAGGTTGCAATATACCGAGATATACTGTCCGTGGCGTATCATTACGCCCTTCACACCCATCACGGTGAATATCTTGCTCACCTCGCCGTTGAATATCGATCTAACGCCGGCTCCGGCGCCACACTTTATGTTGATGCCCTTGCTGTCGAGTCTTACGTTGCTGAGACCCTCCACGTTATACTGTCCGTAATGTGTGATGATGCGACCCGATGCCGGCATAGGCAGACGACCGCGGTTGCTCTCGAAATTATGGTTCAGCGCACGGTCAGCGCTGCTCACCGTCGCAGCCACCCTGCTCTCCTCGTTAGCTTTTGCCACTTCAGAGTCGTGTCTCCTCTTGTCGGCAGCCGCCTTGCGCTCAGCCGCCTCACGGTCAGCTTCCGCCCTGCGGGCAGCCGCCTCCGCCTTGGCACGCGCCTCGGCATCCCTCTTCTCGGCAGCCGCCTTCGCAGCCTCCGCCTTGAGACGAGCTTCACGCTCCTTTGCCTCCTTGATGCGACGGGCGTTCTCTCTGGCAGCCGCCTCCGCTTCCGCCTTCTTGCGTGCCAGTTCAGCCTCACGTTTGCGCTTCGCCTCTGCGGCAGCGGCAGCCTTGCGTCTTGCTTCCGCTTCGGCACGCGCTTTCGCCTTAGCCACCTCTTCGGCGATGAGACGGTCAATCTGTGAGTTCAGCGCAGCGTCCTTCTTGCGCTGTTCGTTGATTATAGCCTGTATCGTCTTCTGCTGTTTCTGTAGCGAGTTCACCATCTGCTGCTGCTCTGTCTGCTTTCCTTGCAGTGCAGTCTTCTCCTGCTGTCCCTTATAGAGCATTGTGTTCTTCTCGCCCTTCACGGTCTCCAGCTGCTTGTGCTTGTTGGTTATCTGGTTCTGCTTGTTCTTCACCATCTCGCCCTGGGCACGCTGGTATGCGGCGTATTCCCTTACGAATCTCAGTCGGCGATACATCTGTGTGAGACTGTTGGCGCTGAAGATGAACATCAGCTTGTCTTGTATCGTACGGGTTCTTGCCAGGTAGCGCATCGACTTGATGTATTTCGCCTTGCGGTCGTCGAGCTGCTGCTCCAGGGTAGACAGCTGTGCTTTCAGCATAGAGATGTTGCCCTCGATATGGGTGATGTCCTTCTGTATGCCGTCGATTGTCTTCTGGTGCTGGTCAATCTCGCCGTTGATGGTCATGAGGTCGTCGAGTCGTTTCTTCACGTCCGCCTTGTTGGCACGCAGCTTCTTCTCCTGTTCGCGAATCTGCTTCTGAACAGCCGCGCGCTGGTTCTGCAGTCCGCGTATCGATGCATTTGTGTATGTGGGTTTCTTTTTTCCCTTTGCGGTGCGTTTCTTTCCGCCTTTTGCCGCAGTCCTTTTCCCGCCTTTTGCCGCAGTGGAGGCTTTGCGTACGGGCTTCTTCTTGGCCACGGCAGTCGTCGTGGTATTCTTCTTCGTCTGTGCGTCAGAGGTGGCAAACGGCATGTTTGCCACGGTGAGAGCCAATATTAAAATGATTAAACGATACATTTTCCTTTGGTATATCTTATCTTTTTTTTGTTTATCCAATCCTCCTACAGTCCGCCCAGCTGGTTCATGATATCCTCAACGCTCACCTGCTTGTATTTCGATGAAACCGTTGTTTTCGCCTCCCATTTGTCGTCGGTGTCCAGAGAGTTGAGTTGCAGACGGAGCGACATCTTGTTGGCGTTGCGCACCGCCTTGGTGCTCATCGTCAGGAGAATGTCGGTTGGGAATTTCTTCGAGCCGAGCGCCTTGAAGTTGGAATATCTGCATGTCACCGATGCCGCATCGCTTTTGTTGGCGTTATAATTTGCCTTCACTGAGTTGATGAGAGCCGTGTTAGGGTCGGCAGTCCATTCGTATGACATCTTATTGTAGGCGAGCGCCACGTGGTTGCTGTTGGAAGCCTCGGTGTTGAGCGTCACGTTGAAGTTTTTCAGCGATGAATCCGTGGTTTTTTGTGTTCCAGGCACGAAAAGCTGGTTCCAGAACAATGCCTGCAGCGCATAGAAGTCAAGTCCGTTGCGCTGAAGGAAATCTACGCTGTCATAAGATGTCTTCACGTATTCCTTGTGTATTCTGTCCACGAGCAGCACATAATCTTTGGTGAATTCCAGCCTTCCGGCCTCCATGATGCCGAATGGAGTGAGCTGTATTCTTATCACCTCGTCCTTTCTCATGTGTAGCGACCCGGCCACGGTGATGTCCTTGCTGCCCGTATTCATGGTGAACTTTATCTTCGACACAATGTTTCTGGCGTATGCCGCATTGTCGGTCACCTTTCTCAGGAAGTCCATCTTTGCCGTTTCCATCGCCCTTTCGCTCTTGGCGTTCTTGCCGTGGGAGTTGTCGGCGGCGGTTGTCGTAGTTTTCCTTATATCAGCGCCGTCATTGGTGACAGCCTTCTTCGTTCCGCATGATGTAGTGAGTGCGGCTATTGTCAATGCCACACCGAGGATTGTGAATTTACCGTATTTTCTCATTTTTCCGTTGGGATATATTTCTTGTATCTGATCTTTTGTTCTATTGCTTGCGCATCGCCTCCGGCACTTATTGCCTTTTTCCACATTTCTATAGCCTTGTCCGTCTCGCCGAGCTTTATATATATGTCGCCGGCATGGTCGAGCAGCACGTCGCTGTTTGTGGTGTCGTTGGCAATCGCCTGTTCGATGTAAATCTGCGCTTCGGCATATCTCTCCATGCAGAAGAGCACCCAGGCATAGGTGTCGAGGAACGTACTGTTTGTCGGTTCCGCCTTCACCGTCTTGTAGCTCATGTGCTCCGCCTTTGAGAGGTCGCCTCCGCTCACGCTGATGTAATAGGCGTAGTTGTTGAGGCATTCCACATTGTCCTCCTTCCATTGCAGACAACTGTCGAATGCGGCGTAGGCGCCGTCGGTGTCGCCCTTCTCGTGCAGGATGTTTCCAATATATTCATACATGTCAGAAACGATTGACGGTTCGCTCGTGTCGGTGGCTTGTGCCACACCCTTTCTGAATATGTCGAGAGCCTTTTCGTCCTCCTCCTTCTGTATGTATGCGAAGCCGAGGAAATAATAAAACACCATTTCATCGGGACAATAGTCCACTGCCGGTTTGCAAATCTTTATCAGTTCGTCCTTGTCCTCCTTGTCCCACAACGTGCGTATGAGCTCTATTCTCGCCCCCTTGTTGTCGGGTTCGATTTCGAGAATCCTGTTCAGCGCCGACACCAGACTGTCTTGTGGCATCTTCTTCAGCGACACGTAGGCAGCATAGATCTCGGCTATTTTCGTGTCTTTCTGTTTCTGAGAGAGCAGTCTGTTGAAGATGTTCAGGATTTTGGTGCTGTCGCCGCCGGCATCCTCACTCTTAGATATTATATTCCTCAGTATCGTTACCTTCGTGTCCGTGGCGGTCTGTGGAGAAACGAGCAGTTGCTCTTCTGTGATATTTGCGATGGAATCAAGCTTTTCAGCCCTGTAGTAGTCCACCATCGATAGCTTTGCCAGCTCATTTTCCGGTTCCTCTTTCAATACCTTTTCCAGTATCGAGAGAGCCTGCTTCTTCTTGTCGTGTTGCAGTAGCCAGTTGGCTGTCATCACCTGATACGACAAGTCGTTAGGGTATCGGTCCACGAATTTGCGCAGCGTGTTGTATTCCTCTTTCGTCTTTCCCTGCATTGAATAGATGTGCATCTTGGTGAGCACCGTCTTCTCGCTCTCGCCGTCGGCAAGCTCCATCCTCTCCATCGTGTTTATCATCTTGGAGTAGTTCTTCTTCTCGTTATAGAGCTTGAGGAGAATTTCCAGCACCTCCGTGCGGTCAGGGTTGGCGGCATATAGTTTTTCGTACGACTTTATCGCATTGTCGTAGTCCTTGGTGCTAATGTATGTCATGGCGAGCCTCTCCAGATATGTGTTGTTGTCGGGGTTCAGCTCAGCCGCCCTTTTGATGTCGGCGATAGCCATCTCCTTGGAGTTCAGCGATTCGTCGTAGTTAGACAGTGCATAATGCACCTCTGCCGCATTGGGGTCTATCCTCTTGCAGTGGAGCAGCAGCATGTATGCATCGTCGTAGTTTCCGAGCGCTTGCTGCTTTGCCGCTTCCTCATAGAAATAGCGCAGTCGCAGTTTCGTGTTGAGACAAGTGTCGGCAGACGGTGTGTTTGTCTCCTTGTCGTTTGGCCTGTTTTCAGCGACAATGGTCTTGCTGCCCGAGGCAGTACGCCCCGTGCCGCAGCCTATGAGCGTGGCAACGCCCAGCAATGCCGCCATCGTAATCAATGTGGTATGTCTTGATATTGTCATTTTACTCCCGTGTGTCCGTATCCGCCGGTTCCCCTTTCAGTGTCGTCAAGTTCCTCCACTTCGATGAAATCAGCGTTTTCGTGCTTTGCGATAATCATCTGTGCGATTCTCTCGCCATCGTTCACGATGAAGTCGGTGTCGGAGAAGTTCACGAGCAGCACCTTCAGTTCGCCGCGGTAGTCCGCGTCGATAGTTCCCGGAGTGTTGAGCACCGTGACGCCATGCTTCAGAGCCAGTCCGCTTCTCGGTCTTATCTGTGCCTCGTAGCCAGCCGGCAGCGCCATATACAGCGCTGTAGGGATCAGCATCCGCTGCATCGGCTTCAGCGTTATCGGTTCGTCGATGTTTGCTCTCAGGTCCATGCCGGCGCTCAGAGGCGTGGCATATTCGGGCAGTGGGTGATGTCCCTTGTTTATTATCTTAATTTTAATCATAACTGCAAAAATAACCATTTCCTTATAAATAAGCGCCATATAAGTCAATAATTTAGCGTTTTTCAACTAATATCCAATCTTTGCCGTATCGAAACGATGCGTAATTCGCAAATTATTAGTAACTTAGCACCCGAATTCCAAAGGGCTGCCACATTTTGGGCAAGCCAAATCATAAATACGTATTTAATTTGAAGACATTTGAAGAACTTGGTGTCAGCGAAGAGATTCGCCGCGCCATCGCAGAACTGGGCTTTGAATCGCCCATGCCAGTACAGGAAGAAGTAATCCCCTATTTGCTTGGAAACAAAAACGACGTCGTCGCCCTCGCTCAGACCGGAACGGGCAAGACGGCAGCATACGGTATACCTGTGTTGCAGAAGATAGATCCATCCGACCGTTCCACACAGGCGCTCATCCTGTCGCCGACACGCGAACTATGCCTGCAGATTTCCGACGACCTGAATGACTTCGGCAAATATATCGGCGGACTCAACGTGGTGCCGGTGTATGGCGGCACGTCGATACAAAACCAGATACACTCGCTCAGACACGGCGCACAGGTGATCGTAGCCACACCGGGACGACTCATCGACCTGATGAACCGCGGTGCGGCGAAGCTCGACAACGTGAAGAACGTGGTGCTCGACGAGGCAGACGAGATGTTGAACATGGGATTCTCTGAGAGCATAAATGAAATCTTCGACGGTATGGAGTCGGGCGACCGCAACACGCTGCTCTTCTCTGCCACCATGAGTAAGGAGATAGAGAAGATAGCCCGGAACTATCTCCACGACGCCAAGGAAATCGTGGTGGGAAGCCGCAACGAGGGAGCCGAACACGTGAACCACATATACTATATGGTAAACGCCAAGGACAAATATCTCGCCCTGAAGCGTATCGTGGACTACTATCCCAAGATTTACGCTATCATCTTCTGCCGCACGAAGAAAGAGACCCAGGAGATTGCCGACAAACTGATACACGACGGATACAACGCCGAATCGCTGCATGGCGACCTGTCGCAGCAGCAGCGCGACCTGACGATGCAGAAGTTCCGTCAGCACCTCACTCAGTTGCTCGTGGCTACCGACGTGGCAGCCCGCGGACTCGACGTCGACGACCTGACACACGTTATAAACTACGGACTGCCCGATGATATCGAGAGCTATACCCACCGAAGCGGTCGAACGGGAAGAGCCGGCAAGAACGGCACTTCGATAGCCATCGTCCACACCCGTGAGCGCGGAAAGATGCGTGCCATAGAGAAGGTGATACAGAAAGATTTCGTGGAGGGAAAGATTCCTACAGCCGAAGAGATATGCAAGAAGCAGCTCTATAAGGTGATGGACCAGATAGTGAAGGCCGACGTGAATGAGGAGGAGATCGAACCGTTCATGGCAGACATCAACCGCTATTTTGAATATGTAGACAAGGAGGATATAATAAAGAAGATCGTCAGCATGGAGTTCGGCAAGTTCCTTGCCTATTATGCTGATGCTCCGGAGATTCTTCCGCCGTCGGCATCATCCCGTGGCGACCGCAAGGAACGCTCTACCCGCAAGCGCGGCGAAGGCGGCAAGCGCGAGCCCCACAAGGCGGAGCCGGGATACCAGAAACTCTTCATCAATCTTGGCAAGACCGACGGTTTCTATCCTGGAGAGATAATGCAGTTCCTCAACCGCAACATCAAGGGCCGTCAGGAAGTGGGACATATCGACCTGCTCGACCGCATCTGCTACATCGAGGTGCCTGAGAAGGATGCCACCAAGGTGATGCGTGCCATCGACGGCACTACATACAAGGGACGCAGCGTGCGCTGTAATGACGCTGACGATACCGGACGCCCAGCCGGCAAGCAGTCGGGCCGCGGCTCGCGAGGACAGGCAGGAAAATCATCCGACCGTCCCACAAGAGGCAGGAAAAAACACGATGGAAACGATGATTTCGGTAAGTTTGAGAAGAAATCGAAGCGTAAGAACAACAAGGCGGACAACGGTGGCTTCAATGACAACGGCAATGAAAGCGACTGGCGCCAGTTCTTCCGTCAAGACGATGTGAAGCTCGTAGGCGAAGAGCCGGACTTCTCTGAAGAGGGATGGGCACGTCGTCGTCCGAAGAAGAGCTGATATCTTCTCTCTCTGTATTACAATATACTGCGGAGCTTGATTGATACAATTCGCCCCATCTTGTATAGGTCCTCGTCTTACCGAAGGCCATTCAAGATGGGGCGATTTGTATTCAGTCAGCCGAACAGTCCGGCGATGGTAGGCTTCTTGGCTATCGTGCTCGATATCCTTATCGTCCAAGCACCACAGTTCTGCCTTATGTTCTGAGGCAGGATGTTGGAGTCGCGCAGTTTGCGAAGCCATTCTCTGAGTGGTCTTCCCGGGTGAGCCTGTTCGTCGGCAAGCAGTCCGGCTTTGGCAAGTTCACGGTTAGCCTCCATTTCATTAATCTCTTCCTTTCCCGAGCGAATCATGTATTCATCCAATACCTTGATCACTCCACTGATATTTTCCCTGGTAGTAGTCATAACATCATATATTTTAAGTTGATAAGAAAACTACTACAAAAATAGACATTTTAAATGATAAGTTGTTTGAAAAACCTACAAATTAATGACTATTTAACATTAATGTAAACATTATTGCTTTCAAAGTGTATATTTATTTAGAGAATAAACAGAAAATTTCTATTCTTTCCTCATCCGCCTGTGATGATCAGTAATGTCCTTCCCAAGCGTACCTTGTTTTTTTGTAAGACCTATATTTACCGTTTTTTTGTTTTAAGGTATATGGTTTTGATATCAAACACGTCATAAAGATATGCCAGAATCTTCTTGTTTATTTCATCTTGGTAATTGTTTTTATAACCATAATTCCAAATCAGATAGTCAGAATCCTTTATTACTGTAAATCGGTCAATTGCAGGAGTTCCGCAAAACACTCCGGGGAATGTGGAATAAACAGGGGAATGCATAATGGTTGAATCTGAGACAATGTCGAATACCTCTTTTATCGGAATGTGGTTTACAGAATCCTTCCTTTGCAGCATGTCTTTTGAGTTGTTCAAGCCTTGGTAACTTATATATTCACCGTTCTCTTTCACTGTTAGAATCCAGAAATTATGCTGCGAGAAGAAAATAAACGGTGAATCAAGTTTCTTTTTCAAACCATGTTTCTTTATGACATCCCGTAGTCTGGAGAAGCGGTTCTCGGATTTGACTTTTTCTATAAATGAAGCCGAATATGAGTTTGTTGCCATCAACATGTTGAATGTGGCAACAAGTAGGAACAGATATATATAATGTTTAGACTTTTCCATCAGAAAATTAATTTGGTTATATTCTCATCAAGGATAACACTCCAAAATGAGCTAATGATATTGTTTATATATTCTTCATCCTTATATTGGAAATTTGAACTCCATGTGATATCTGGAATCCTACTGCTTTTGTCGGATATTATGAAACAAGTCGAAGAAATACTATGTTCACTTTTGCAGGAAATCGGTTCGCTGACAAATGTGTTGTTGTCTAACAAATCGAATACGTCATCTATTTGTTTACAGCGTGTAATTCTTTTCTTGAGAAACACATCTGCGCCATTCATTCCTTGATATGTTTCATAATATGTATCCTTTTTGATGCATACAATCCAGAATGTGTTATCATAAACGGCATAAGGGTAGTGCTTCAATTCATTAAGGAAAGGTTTGTCTTTTGTTAACCTGTCGAGTCTATGCAGACAAGATTCCTTGATTGAGCATCCAAAATTGTTTTGAACAGAGTCGCATTGTGCGTAACTGCTCACAAACAAATGCAGAAATAGTAAAAAGGAAAGTACTCTTTTCATTTATCCGTATTTCTTTAGTAATGTTCAAACAGATTATCATTCATCAGTATTGAGTCGCCCACGATGAAGGTCTTCACCTCTCCGTTCGGCTTCTTTATGATGCACATGCTTTCTCGCATGTACTGGTTGCGGCCGTTGGAAGACTGTGTGGCAGACTCTGTGAAATATTTATTAGTCTTTTGGTCGTTTATGAGATCATCAACAGAAGATTGCAGGAAAACCGTCTTCCCCTTCATGTGGCAATGATACACAGGGCTTGTCTTTAGTGTCCATCTGAAGTGAGGAATCCTACATCCTGTAAAAGTGGTGTCTTTAACATAAGCGCTCTGTGTAGAATCTATAATGCCGCTATAGTTAGGGCTGATAACGTAAACGTCACAGGTCTTCTTGTAAAAGAGACAGAAATCCAGCAAAGATGCTGTAGTCAGAACAAAAGATTTGTTCTTTTTGTTTGCTATATATTCATTCACGGCCTTCTGCACCTGTGGGTCTATCCTTTCTGCGTCAATGCAGAAGGCGTCAAAGGTGTGCCGGGAATCCACGCATCCTACAGTTAAGCAGGTTATGGTGAAGAAAAACAAGATGCGTTTCAAAATCATGATGTATTATATATTAATATGTGAGACTGTCGTTTCAATATGGAGGCTTGAACTGTATGTCTGATGATATGTTGACTATTTTCCTTGGAAAATCAGACTTTAACGAATTGTTAACCTGAAACCGTATTTCTTTATTTACGAGCACTTTTTCAACGACTTCCGAACACTCAAGATACCAGCTGATAGGATTGTCTCTTTGGATATCGGAAGATAGCCCGGTGCCGTTGTTGGAAAGCAATTTGTCAAGAGACGACTGAATATAGACATCGTGTTCTCCAATCGAGAAGTACAATGTAGGGTATTTATTGATTGCAGAAATGCCCTTCTCCATATCGTCCTTTACAATATCGAATCCCCAAAGATCTTTTTCTACCGATGGATTTTCATTAATGATGCCCTTTATATAAGGTCCTATTATGAAACAACATCCATCCAGATAGGAATCTTTGATTTTGGATATAAAGTTGTCGTAAGTCAACAAGAGGAAAGAACTTGTAGTGTCATTTTTTTGAATATAAGATTTGACTATCTCAATGACTTGAGGGTCAAAGGCGTTGACATCAATCTTATACATTGATTGTGAATTTGCTGTATATCCTTTAATAAGGAAAATAATCAGCAGTAATGCTCTGATGCTTTTACCAATTAATTTTTCTGACATAATCATAGAAACTGTATTTACCTGTTTTTCACTTATGTTTTTACATAGTGATATGAATTAAGGTTGTTTTTGCAATATTCGGAAAAATAATTGAGATTTGCAAATAAATCATGGAAAATCGTCAAAACTGTCAGATTGTCTGGTTTTCTGCTGTAATATTCTGACATACAGATAGTTGACTGTCATGCGATTGTCAGGCAATTGTCTGGATGGTTTGCTGATGAGAGGAATTGTCAGATGGATGGAATTGCATGCGTTGGCTGAACTCCGTAAATGTGCAGGTATCGGAAACCAAATCTGCCCAACAGGGGCAAGCACGTTGCCCCAGGTGGGCAAGCACCGTGCCCAATTTTAGCCCGAATTAGTCATTAGAGCTTGTTTGTATTTTTTGTTTAATCAACAGAAAGATTATACTGCCGCAGTCACCTGAGTCTATGCTAATAGTCGGTGAACTGGCGCAGATAATCCTCCAGGCTGTCCTCTTTGGATAGTTTCAGGATGGAGCGAAGGCGGTAGCGCGCTGTGATGACAGATTTATACTCTATCATCATCACCCTCGATATCTGCCTGTTGTCCATACCCATTGCCACATACTCAGCCATGCGCAGCTGACCTTCGGTAAGTTTCGGACAAGTGGCTTTCAGTTTCTTGGCGAAGTTAGGGCTTACGCGCTCGTATATCTGTCCGAACGCCTCCAGTTCGTCGCTCTTGTTGAGGTGAGCCTTCAATGCGTTGCATATAGCATTGCTTTCGGCATTTGCCACTTTGCCCTCCTTCACCAGTTGGCGCATGGCGTCGATAGCCATCCTTACCACATTCTCGTTTTCCTTCACCACGAGCTGCGATGAAGCCAGCTGAAGTTGGTTCTGTGTGAGTGCCAGTTCAGCCTGAAGCTTCGACATTCTGAGCCTGTTTTGTCGTCTGACAAGATAAAAAACCACGATTCCACCGATGATTATGATAGCTAAGATAACCGCCAGATAGGCAATCCGCTCCTTGCTGCGCTCAGCCATCAGCACCGCTTTGTGTTCTGCAATCTTGCGCGTGGCGATGTTTCGTAGCACTTCGTTGTGCGACCTGGCATCGACGATGGAATCGTTCAATCGCTCATAACGCTTGAAGTAATCCACGGTGGCTTCAATATCACCCCTCTTCCTCATCAGTTCGATTGCCGCACGATATACCGACAGTGAATATTCAGGCATCATCGATGGCGTCATCTTGTTGATTGCCGACACCGCCAGACTGCATATCGAGTCGTTGTCGATACCCCTTTCAAAGGCGTCAAGGGCAAGAATGCTCTCATAGTAAGCCTGGAGATTGCGCATGTTCTCGCTCTTCTCAGTACGCTCGGCATGAGCATTGTCTAACGGGTGAAAGTCCCGAGCAAGCCCTAATAGCGGGAATTGTATAGCCAAGAGCAAGGGTGTCCATCG